>Ga0257120_1001361_pt1 | contig 16208 bp, 9 predicted proteins | sample SI106_10metaG_FD_190153 | JGI IMG/M metagenome (GOLD analysis project Ga0257120, IMG submission 190153) | Marine microbial communities from Saanich Inlet, British Columbia, Canada - SI106_10 | ecosystem: Environmental > Aquatic > Marine > Inlet | place: Canada: British Columbia | collected... | reverse complement strand
TGGTGCAACTTTAGTAATAGCTTTGGCTCCTAACTCAGCAACCCTAACTAATCCATTTTTAATTTTGTTTTGTGTACTGTTTAATTCAGGAGAATTATTTCTATTGATGCTAAGGTTATCACTTTTCTGAGACTTGTTGTCTGAAACCTTGCCGTCAAAAAATACTTCAATATCTTCCTGGTCTTGTACCTCAATATCATCGTCTACTCCTGTATCTGTTTCTGTTTCTGACTCAGTAAAGTCCTGAACCTGTGCAGTTGCATCAGTCCCTTGTTCCATTTGACTAATAGTTTGATTGCTAATTGCAGCCAATCTACTGTTCACCCTGTTTAATAAGTTTTGTTTTCGGGTAGATAGTTCCTTGTCTCCTACTTCTATTTCATTTTGAAGTGCATTTTTTTGAAACAACAGTTGTACAATTTCTTTTCTTTGTTGAACACCAAAGTCTGAACCTATTTGACCTGACTCTATTATGCCCTGCAATTGGTTTACTACGTCAATCTCTTCCTGTACACCTGCTGCATCACGATCGTTAGAACCTTCTAACTGTCTTTTTAATTTAGCAAGATACATATCCTTGTAAGTTGGATCTTGAATCATTGCCTCAAAAGTTTCAAATACTGTATCGTCAATAGAGGCTATGTTCTGTGAGGTAACACCCTGGCTTACTGCACTTGGTGTACCAATTATAAATCCTCCAATTGCTTCTTGAGCACCCGCTCTAAGTGCTTGAGTAAACAATCCTCCCCAAGTATCGGGAGTACTAAATGCATCTGTTTCTTTTACACTATTGTATATGTCTTTAATCTTAACCTCCGCAATCTCTTGTGCAAATCCTGTCTCAAATTCTGCAGACCCTGAAGCGGCTAACCCTAGTCCTATACGACCCGCAACACTTTTTATTTCCTGGTTTACAAAACCTCTAAAGGTTTGTGCGGTTGTAGCTTTAGTTACTGCATTTCTAACAAAGACTCTTCTGACTAACCCATTAACAAGACCTGTCTTATTAATTACGTTTCTCATACCTAAAGTTTCTAAAGCACCTACTGCAATTCCAATAGGAACTTTTACTGTAGCCTTTTCACTTTCAGATATATTATCAAAGAATGCGTTCTCGCTCATCTCACGATCAACGTGATCAGACGTAACGGCATACATACCTGCGGTAGTTGCTGCCCATCCTGCAGCACCTGCGGTTCCGAATCCACCTACTGCCATAGCGGGTAATGATTCTGCTAAACCAAGTATAGCACCACCCCAAAAACCTTGAGACTTTGCTTTGTCCCAGGCTTCAGTTACATTGTCATCTTTTAAAAATCCCCAACTCTCTCTAACTTCTTCCTTCAATCCCTTACTAAGGTCTGTCGCAAATGCAGTCTGAGACAATGGGTTTCTATACCTGCCTCTCGCAGCATCTTCATATGACTCAAACTCATAAACACTTTTTCTAGAAAGATCCAATATCTTAGAGTGAACTTTATCGAAGTCAGTTCTAGGAACATACGCCCTCACCATAGAAGGAATCCCTGGTGAAGAAGCATTATTTTGCACAAACTCACTAATGAATTTCCAATCATTGGTGTCTCCACCAAGAATTTCAATAATCTCTTCCCTTGTTGCACCATCGAGTGTACCTGGCTGAACCAAGCCCATCTCTTCTGCAACTCTTACTAACTCTGAATTATATTTTTCTTCACTTAATCCTGCATTAGAATTAAAGTAACTAAAAGTATTATAGAAAGATTCCCAAGCTAAATTCTCAACAGTAGCAGGAAATTTTGCTATACGATTCCATATACCACCTGACCAATTACCTTGCTTCTCTTGCATCTCAGTATACTGACCTGCAAGTTTATCGATAGTAGAACCTTTTGATTTTACTTCGATAGTTCTATTAGCAAGTTCTGTCTTAACCTGATCAGCAAAATCAACACCTTTCTTCCAGGCTTCATAATTTGCTTTCAGTACAGGGTCTGCTTCTAGTTCTTCGTTACTAAGGTTTGTGAATTGCTGCTCATATACCAAGTCTAATTGAGACTTCATCTTGGCATAGTCTCTTATCTGTGACTCTAACTGTTGTGTCTCTGTATTGAACGCAGCTACTTGAGTTTCTATTTGCTCTTGGTTCTGAATAACTCTATATTGAGCGGCATCTTTATCTACCTGTTGCGATAAATAAATAGCAGTACTTTCATCTTTATTATCTCTAAGAAATTTCTCTAGTTCTGCAGCAGTTTCCTCTTCACCCCAAAGCCTTTGAAGTTTAATGTATTTCTTTTCGCCATTGGCAGATTTAACATACATATCATCGCCAAATGGATTTGCTTCTTCAAACGTAAAGCCGTACTGCTTAAACTTATAATTCATCTCCGAAACAACATACTCTTCTGTATAGTCGTCCATCATCTCAGGAGTGACTGCACTCGCTAATGATTTTTCAAAGTCTCCTGCAGGATCGTTCGATAAGAATCCTTCCTCTTCTGCTTTTACTTGTGTTTTTTCGTACTCTAGATACTCTTCTTTTCCAACCTGTCTTCCGTCAATAGCAAATGTTTCGTTCTCTATTGGGATTATTGGTGATGTTTCTTCAGTAGGTTGAGGATCTTCAGGATTTAATGAAGCCGAAGAAGAGGTGTCGTCTTGAGGAGTAGTACCCAATGCCGCACCTGCTGCCTGAGAAGGCTGCGTAGAATCTTCGATAGGTTGGCTCGATTCTTTTTTTTTTAACGTACCATTTTCTACAAACTCATTAAATTGTCCTTTGTATAAATCTGAAGCATCCTGTCCTGACAACTCCGTCCCATCAGGAGTAACGTATGTAGTAGCCATCTCAATGTTTGTTAGAGGAGACTTTGTTTCTGTAGTGTTTGTTACAAGAGTTATTGTACCATCATCTAAAAATGTTTGGTACTGATCTTTTAACAATTCCTTAGCCTCTTCTACACTAGTTACTGTTCCGTCAGGAAATTCAATTTCTTCCATACTATTTATTATCTAAGTATATTTTATTCTTAACACTTCTGAGTTGTCACTATACCATTGATCACTTTAAATCCTCCTGAACAGTTTGTATTTGATTTGCCTCTAGGAGTCACACTTCCTGACTCTATAGCATCTTGCGAAAGTTTGCTATCCATATTTGCGTTAATGAATTCTAGCATTGCTTTTCTTTGATCTGCCTTTCCAATTTCAAAATTCTGTCCTGTTTTTTCAGTACCTCCTGGTGGAATTACCATAACCCATTGGAATGGATTTAATTTTACACTACCTGACTTAAAGGTATAACCTAAACCTTTGTAAACCTCTTGCAATTTAGGAATCATTTTTTGCTCTGTAGTGTAAGTCTGATCAGCTATCACCGATTCCATTATAGGATTTTTTACCGCCTTAACTTCATTAGTGTAATTTACTGTTTTACTACCATCTCTACCTGCAGAACTGCCCGATATATCACCTGACCAGGTACTACCTTTAGGATAACCACCACCTTGCTTTCTTATTTCTGTTGCATCTACAACACCGTGTATCTCAGAACCAATTCTATCCCAAGCTTCAGTAGTTGGATTGTCACCTACATATAAAGAGTTGTCACCTGTTCTGTTTCGTGCAGGATCTTTATAATAGAACTCTACATATGTAGTCATCTTTGGCTGACCATTTAATATAATAGGGTTCCCCTGGTCATCGGTATCTTGTCTTTCTATAAACTTAACATCCTGAAGTCCAATTTGAAGTCCTCTATCAGAACTTGGTAGACTTGATAAAGCCGCTTCTCTTTCCTTGCCTGTCTTATAATATATCTCACTCCAATTTGAAACCAAAGCTTTCTTCTCAGCATCTCCTGCACCTTTTGCAATTTCAGCAGCACTCTGTGCTCTTGGTTCTGTCTTAACCTGAACTGCGGTAGCATCTTCTTCGTAGTCAATTTTAATATCAATAGCATCACGCATTGCTAAAGTAGCTAATGCCATCTGCTCTTCAGATAAAGCAGCCTCTACCTTACCCGCTACACTCTTCATTAAGATAGCATCAGGGTTATAGTTTGCTGATTTAGGGTCTACCTCATCAGTATCAAACGTAGGTACAAAAGGATTATTTGTTACAGGGTTTAAACCAACGTAGTCTATTAATGTAGACATTCCCGCCATAGTTCCTACGTTTAATTTACTTTGTATAAACTTGTTTTGAGCCGACTCAAAAAGCGTGTACTTTTTTAAGTCTTCAAGCTTCATCCCTAGTTCTTTAGCAGTAGCCGCAAACTCTTCGTCAGACATATCTGCTAGACCACCCTTTTTAGCGGTTGCATCTTTTATCTTTTGGAAGATAGCTTTTGTATATGTTGTACCAAGTTCAGTAATAACTTTTTGGTTTACACCTAAAGTTTTTTGCCACTCATCTGCTGCTTTGTCAACATCAAATTTAGTGATAGTACCTTTTATTCTATTCTCTAGTTGTTGTGCGGTTACTAAATTGTTAGGGTTAGGATCAGGAATCATAGGACCACTAGGGTCATCAGGATTAGGTATCAACATTGCCATTGATACAACCTTTGTTATAGGATTGATAACCATTTTTGACCTAGAGAAATTAGCAAAACCTTCAACGTTACCCATCAACCAATTCTGTACCTCAGAACCCTGTTCACTAATAGGAAGATTGGGGTCATTCATTGCCATCTTTCTTTCGTATTCTCTGTTGTAGTTATCTAATAAGTTAAACACAGACTCCGTACCGTCTTTTAAATTCTGACGACCTGCAGTCCATTCTCTTAAAGATAAATCCCCATTTGTTAATAGCTGATAATCTATACGAGTTTGTTCTATTAAAGACTCAGAAGATTCAGAAGCAAATTTATTTAATTCATCATTCTCTCCTCTTGGAATGTTCTCAATAATTTTAATAGACTCTCTAGTAGCTGAATCGATCGCATCTCTTTTCTCTTGACGAACTCTCCTTTCTTCTAAAAGATAGTCGGAAACGTTAGAGCCAACTTCTGCCCAATTAGTTAATCCATCTACCCCTAAATAATCTTTTGCTTTATACGCTGTTGCCATTGTCTATGTTTTAGTAACTCCTAAATGGATTAAATTGTTGACTAGGATTATACAACGGTTGCGTTGGAGGGACCTGAAAATTTGAAAACATATTATCGCCTTGTCCACCAAAATTAATAGGAGGAAATTGCGTTGGGGGATTGGCTTGAGCAAACTGAGCCGCATAATTAGGCATAGCCCCTGAACCAAATCCTTGATATCCTTGACCTTGTAATCCCTGAGTTAAATTTAAACCCTGGCTTAAACTTGGAGTAAATCCTGTTCCTTGTAAACCTGTTTGACCCGCAGTTACACCGCCAAATGAGGGGGCTGCCGCACCTGCACCTGCACCTCCTGGTGGCAATAAATCTTTAGCACCATTAGTACCTAACGGAAGTCCATAGGTTAATGCCATTGTCCCTAGCTTTATTGCTGACTGTATTCCTTGTTGTTTTGATTGCTCTGCTCTAGCCTCGGCTAGTGCTGCTCTTTGCTGATTACCTGCAACCTCTTCTAAGTCTAAACCAACATTCAAATCTCTTAACCTTGAGTCTTCTTCTATAATAGCGTTCTCGATGTTTGTCATCTCATCTCCCATTGCTGCACGAATCTGACCTTGACCTTGTTGTTGGGCTGCATATACTCTACCCGCAGTTGCTGCTGCTCCACGCTCACTAGCCGTACCTGCTTCAGTAGCACTTGCTCCCGCAACTAAATTAGCTTCACGCTCTAGTTCGTATGCTTCTTTTTTTATAGACTGATCCTCAGCAAAGTTTACGCCTAATCTATTTCTTGCATCAGCCATTGCCTCATCAGCTTCACGCTCGGCTTGCTTCTGAATTTTTCTTTGTTTTGAGGCTTGTGAAAAGGACAACCCCGCAGATGTTGCTGCCGAGACTCCCGCTCCAATTAGTAATGCCGTTGATGTTGCTACTGCCATATTATATTTTTTTTATCATCTCTTGTGTGTATGAATCTCCTGGAACATATCCTAGTTTTTCATACGTTTGCATTAAACCTTTGTGCTTTATTAAAGCATAACAATAACTAGCACCACTATTTTTTGCAAGTTGTGTTAGTGTATCCACTAATAAAACAACTGCATCTGATCTCTCAGGTTTCTTTCTATAGGTTTTACTAGAAACTATCCAATCAATCCAAGCTACACTAGAGTTTGTTACATATATAAACCCTGCACAAATAGGAGTATCTCCATCCAATATCATCATTCCACCCGTACCATTGTCAGGTAAAAAATCTTTTTGAGGTGCATCCCACCCCCAAGATTCCCACCAATCTACTAAAGTGGCATCATAATCCTCTGAATTAAGTGGTCTAATGTTAAATATCATTTACAACAAAGATACTAAATTCTAAGGAAAAGATTTCATAACTTCAGATTCTAACGCTACTAGTTCAATTTTGCTAGTTGAATTATTAATTAGCGTGAATTGACCATAATGTCCTAGTATTCCGTGAGATTCTGCAACTGCATTTTTTATATATAAAATATATTCATTAGGTGACGGTGATGTTTGTGCTCCTCCTATTGTATTATCTACAACAACAGAGTTAATGCCACTTGCAAGATTTTGATTTACACTTATAACTTGTCCAAGCAATTGAGGAACGTATGCCGTAGCAGGAGCAATAGGTGCAACTGCGAAATAAACCATATCCCCAATACTTATAATGTTGCCTATACTAATTGATGTAGAAAAGTCAACAGTAGTTGAATTACCTGCAACTGTTATGTTTGAACTTGTAGCTAAACCATTTACTGATCGCAAAGGATATTGATCCTGGTTAGCAGGGACTGTCCCTGAATTTCTAATAAAACCAAAGTAACTTCCTTCCTTTTTTTGCCACCAAGAATTATCTACATATCCTGTTGTTTGCTGATCACTTATTAGTGTAGCACCCCAGGATGCATCTCCTTCAATGTTTAGTGTTTTAAATAATTTATTTTCTAAAGGATTGTCATTAAATACAGAGGTTACTTCAGAACTATAATTAATACCATAGTAGTTGTTTCTGACCTCGTTCGTGTTATGACGGTAAATGTTACCCCCTTTAAACGAATAGAAGTAATTATTCATACCTATCATCCACTCAGGATTATAAGAATAGAATGAAGGGAATCCCTGGACTCCTTCATCATATGTTATCGTGTAATGTTTTAGTGGTAACGCCATATTTTTATTTTAAAGAGGTACACAATTATTATTTACACAAATAAATATTCCTGTAACTCTGTTATCCTGTAATTGCATAATTCTAAATGGTCCTGTATTTGTATCTGTAACAACAGGCGAATATGCATAAAACCCATCAGCAAGTATTGAACCGTCAATTGTATCTAAATCAGTTATACCTAAATATGTGGCATTAGATTCAACCTGTTTTTGAGTTACTGTAGTATAGTTTGTTGTACAAAAATCGCTGCAACTCGTTCTAACCGTGCTTAAATAAATATAATTAGGAGCACAGGCATTACCTTTTGCAGTAACAATACCACTTGTAACTTCTATTGTTGTGCCATTTGCTCTATACCAACCATCCGCTACTGCGTTTTGTCCGTTTTTATCTTGAAAAATATAATCGGTTTGATTTATAGAAGTACCCGCAGTAGATGATGCGTTTACGGGAACGTGATACCACGTTGTGAACGCTGCATCATCACAGGCATCTATTTGTGTAAGACCGCTATTTGGATTAGACGAAAACCCTGTCAACTCTACAGGACAGGCAACACCAATATCAAATATGGTATCCCCACAAGGACCTATCATTGTCAGATTTACAATAGTAGGTGAAGGATTAGGTTTTGGTATTACCATAACACAATTACCTGGAGCATTAGCGGTAAGCTGAGAGTCCCCTGCTGCTATTGTAATACTCTGTTGATTTCCTGTGGCTACAAAATCATTTGTGCTACCTCCTACATAATTAAATTCATTAAGACTAGGGTATGTTCCTACTAGTGTGTTGCCTGAACAAAAAGACTGAGAGGAAGTTCTTCCTATAAATGTAGGGCTGCCAGGATTAGTACTTTGTAATAACCCGTATGTAGGAGAACTAAGCTTATTATATACAGTACCATTAAAAACTGCTTTCACACCGTCAGGTATACTTCTAGGATCAAACGTTACTATAATCGCACCAACATCAGTTGCAGTACCACCTGTGTCTAAATCAAGAAGGTAAACCCCTTGGTCACCGCTCCCGTTAATTGACTCACCACAAGGTTCTGCACAAGTACCACAAGTACTAGCGGGTAATAGATAGCAATTTCCACCACTTACAACTTGTTGTCTTGATGTAACACCATCAGAATAAAATCCTGCAGGTGCACAAATGGTTAAATCAGCATCTGTAAAACAAGCCGTGGCATTGTTTAAGGTAGATCCGTCTATATATATTGTTGCCATATTATTTAATTTTATTTAAAAGGGACATTCACCACCTTGAAATAGTGACATTCCATTTGCGTTAACCGTTCCTTCTAGAGCACAAAATGAATCTTGATCAGTACCGCTTGCTCCTCCAAGACTACCCCCTGATTCTACACCATCACAATCTGTATATGTATAAGGAATACCCGAACCTGATGTAGTTGAAATAGTATACAGATAACAAGTAGATCCTGGTGGCGGTGGTGGCGGTGGCGGTGGTGGTATTGATGAACAATCACAACACGCTACCAACCCTGACTCAGCAGAAAAACACAAGTCTAATTCTGTTGGTGTTCTATAGTCATATATAATATATAAATAGTCTCCACTAACACCTGCAGGCATTTGAAAAGTTCCTGAATAATAACTAGGTGCTGATGTTATATTAGTATTTATAGCAGTTGATGCTTGTAATAAATTAGAAACCGCACTAGGTGTATTCGGATAATTTGTAGATGATCTTAAATATCTAAACTTGTTTAGATTTTCATTAAATACTACATCATCATTTCCAAACTTGTTAAATGCTAAGGTTACGTTAGAACCATTTGTCGGTATACTACCCACTCCCTGAACACCTGCTACTATTCTATAGGTTGATATAACGGGGTTTGTAGTTCCTACCGAAAACTCAACTTGATTTGATGTTAGTGCAGAGACATATGTTCCGTCAATATATCTGTGTTCGTTATGGATGAATAGACCTGAATCATTTGCATTTGTAACACAAACCTCAATCAATGTAAGATCCTGTGCTGCAGGACAAGCCCCGTTTAACACACAAGTAACTGACCCTGCCGAAGCAGCAGTAAACTTTATAGTGTAGTCATTAACATTTACAAGGTTTTTATTAAAACTTAAATCCCCCGAAGTCGTCTGATTGAGAGCGGTATAAGTAGTTCCATTGTAAGTTAGTTCAACATTAAATGGGACAGGTGAAGGACTAGATAAAGTCCAACCTACTTTAACGGCTCCAACCTGGTTACCTGCATTAATACATATTTGATATGGTGATCCTGATACGAATGTAATCTCTTGATCTATACCACAATTCTCGCAAGTTACTTCTATCGGCAACTCTTTTGTGTTGGATGTCAATACATACTCATCCATATAAGGATCAAATCCCCCTAGTTTTTGAGTAGTAAATGCAGGTCCATTAAATAAATCTCTAAACCAGGTTCTCATACCTTGTCTTGATATATCAGCTAGAGCATCACTTTGATAAGACGATCCTTTTAATTGAATTACAACTCCACGTTTAGCATCAGTAAAATATCTATCAGCACCGTACACTACAAAGCTTTCAGGATTATTACTAATACCATATTCTTCTACCCTTGCAACCTGAGTACCTAATACTTCAGGTACGCTAAGTAAAGTGCTTCCCCCACCTGCATCGGTTAGTATGTTTTTCCCTGCTAATACATATGATATTTTATCTTCTTGCAAACAAAGAATATCTGTTTCTCTAGCCCATAATTTATTAACAGGACCAAATGATTCTTCTAGTGGTTTAAAGTTTAATAACCCACCATTAAATTCATTTAATCTATTGACGTTTGATTCGTCATTATAAATACCACTATAGGTTAAATCTGCTGATCTACGCACTTCCTCGTAATCTAAATCTGATGTAGACGTTACTCTGTTACCAAGATTAAAATCCTTTCCTAATAAACTATCTCTGACCTTATAGCTTTCAGTTCCGTTTCCAAAAGAAAAACAATTAGAAAAATCTAAACTAACAACTCCTTGTTGACCTGTCGCTAAGACTTGATTCTGAACATTTGCCAGGTGAGATCCCCTCTCAAGAGGTAATGATGTAAGTTGTACGTTTAAAGGATCTACAGGAGGTGTTGAAGACGATACCACTACAGTACCACACTCAGCAATAACATCTACAGAGCCATCAACAGAAGCCGTGTCAGGCTCTACGATTACCTGAGCAACTTGACCTGAAGGTGTTCTGTAGTTAAAAGCTAAAGCATTAGGCTCTGCTGCCGCTACATTTATATTTACCTGGCAGGTTGTATCGTTTGTAACTATACCAAAGTTCTGAGAACCTTCATACCAAATATCAGGTGCTGCATCTAAAGGCTCGCTCTCAAATATTATAGTATTCTCTGCTCTAAATACGGTTATATCAACTTTAAGTTTAGACCTTCTGTTTTTTCTCCAAGATGCCGTTTCACACGCTCTAGTACCTCTAGTTAGCAACATCAGTTCATTTGTAGTAGTGTTTCTATAGAATCTGTAATAGTTGGTACATAGGTTTTGAGGTATATCGCTTTGTGATGCTGCAAGAGTATTAATGTATTCATTCTCAATATCACATCCGTCACCCCCAACGCTTGCTACACCGCTATCTAGTTGCGAAGAGACGTTGTCTCCGTTCCACCAATCCATAAAGTTGTCATAGTCCTGAGAGGCAGTTAGCGTTAATTCTAACTTATACGTTCTTTTCTCACAACTATTATTTCCATCGCCACCACCTTGTCTTTCGAAATCAAACTCCATTATTATTCTTGATCCCGCAGGTACTGTATAATCAACATAAGTGTATCCTGGATTATTAGGATCTGTTCCCGCAAGATTGAGGGGATATCTAACTAAAGGATAATGATCCGCTCTATCTGCAGTTGTGCTTCTTCGTCCTGGTTGTACAATTGCATTTTCAGTTTGTTCTGCTGAAAAGTTATTTGCTTTTAACCTCATATAAGTTCCCGCAGGAATTGGGACAAAATCATCTTCCGCACCACTATCGCTTGGAAGTTCAAAAAAGTCAGCAGCTTCTGCGTTTTTCCCTAGTACTGTGGTAAAAATACATCTACGAGCAGGACCATCAGAATCAGCCTTCACAATAAGCCTTTGACCGTCAGTAATTTTTTGTGAATTCTCACCCTCTAATAAAAAGAATGTCATCCCTGTCTCAGGGTTTGTAAAATATACATTAGCGTATATTGTTTCGTATGACTCTTTATCAGGTTTTATTGCAAACTTATAATTAGTAGCCCATACAGGTGCTATCTGTGTTGTGGGTATATTGACGTTAATACTGTTCTTTGTAGAACAAGAACTACATCCAAAAAATTCTGTGTTATACTGACTAACCAATGCAGGTGTTGCACGATTAAATTCATCCATATAAACTATACCAACTTCATATCCTCTATTACTATGAAGACTTACTCCACTTCCTACCTTTTGATAGGATACATCTGTAAAGCTTATTTTAAAATATTCAGTTACTTTCTTTGTTGGTACATCAATATCATCTGCGTACTGAACTGCAGGGAACTGAAATGAAATCTCTGAACTACCAGGAGTTGAGATTATATTTATTGGCTGACCACCTAAACTAATACCACTATCATATTTGGTATAAGCATCAATAGTCTGTAATGGTTGACAGTTATAAATATCTGTCATTGTTGTTCCATCACAAGATGTCTCTACTCCAACGCCACCTGAAACAGGCTTTATAGTTGTTGTGCTACCAATTAAATTAACAAAGAAATCGCTTGTTGCAAATTCATAAACAGAAGCATAATCTGACGGTAATGTTACCGCAAAGTCAACTGAAAATGTTGGGTTGTCTGCAGTAGGCAATGGAGTATCTCCATTCCAACTAACGTGCTCAAAAGAAAAAGAAAACGCCAATGATGATCCTTGAACTAAATCAAGTCCTGCTAAGTTTAAATCAACTACTGAGTCACCAATTGTTTGTGCTCCTTGAATACTATACTGACCACTAGAGAAAGTATCTTCAACTTCTTCTTCCCCAAAATCTACTTGAACTTTTTCTGTTCTATAGTCAAATCGTACAGGGTTGTTATTGTAGTCTATTAAATTATAACCTTCAACATAATTTCCATAGATCAGTCTGTTGCCCATTAGGGTTTCAGCCCTTGCAAATCTAGGGACATTATCATATAGTCTTAATATTTCTGATTCAGGAAGTATTGTAAATATTTTACTATTACTAAATGAATATGTAACTTCTTGGTTATTAGAATATCCTTGATCTGTTTTTACAAGTTTCTCAATAACTTTTATAATAGGAGAATTTGCATCTTTAAATAACAAATCAATCCCTAATACCAAAGGTCCACCTGTATTAAACGTAACCTCTGCCGTATTAAAAGCGTTAACCATTCCTTCATTCAGATATGAATCAGGAGAAAACAAGAATGGCTTAGGGATAAAGGCAACCTCAGACCATTGTGACGTTGCTGAATATTCATCATCATCATATTTATACCTATAAGCAAAACATATAAATCTTTCTTCTAGGTAGTTATCTTCATTACCTGTTTTTATTAATTTAATTTCAGGTGATGATATAGGAGGTTGTTTAATTACTAATATATCATTATAAGCAAATCCATCTATAAAAGATGCAGTTGGAGAAGGATAGTTTTTTGTAACATTTATTTTTCTAGGAGGATTGTAGTTGTCTGTGAAAAACAACAGGTTCTCAATCTTATCTATACCTGTAAATAAAAACTCAGGATTAAAGTTTAAAGTTGTTTTTAAATTTCCCCCATCATTTACGCTAATAACGTGATAAGTAACGATTAATGTTTTCACATCATATGATACTATCATATCTACAATACCTGTAGCGGGAGATCCTGGGCTTTCAAAACCTGGATCGTGGACCATCCAATAAATAGTTTCATCAGCACCGTCTTCAAACGCACCAAGGCATCTTGCCTGTGAAGATAAAGAATAGCCATTGTAAGTTAACCCCGTAAGCTTTGTATTACCTTTTGAGTTTGAGACAACACCTATCTCTGAGTTCTCTGTAGAACCCATTCGAATATTCAATGCATCGAGGTATTCACCTTGCGGTAAAATACGCTCATCAACAGACTTATTCATTTTACCTTTGGTAAAGTTTCTCGTTAGATTTGCCATAGTATTATTTAAGCCACTTATCTTGTCCTCTTAAATTCATTAACAATCTGCCAGGATGAATGTTACTAATTCTAATTTTTGCATTTCTAAGTAATGCTGATTTGTTTTTCCTTGCTCTTGCCACTACATATTCTTGAACTCCAACTTTAGAATTTAAAATTTCGTGTTCTATATAAGCGTATATAAATTTTTCGAATAACTTATTTACTGTAACTTTTGAATTATCTCCATTTTCCATTCCGTCAGAAACGTATTCCAAAACACACAACTCACCTGACATACCTGAACTAAAGTTTATTACACCACCTTTGGGGTCAATTTTAAACGTAGGATTTGCATTAGCAGTTTCCGTATTTAATCCAAACTCAGTTCCAAAATACCAATAACCATCAATATTCCAACCTGATCTTCCGTTAAACATTTCGTTTTGATCATTAAGATATATTGATTGAGCAGTACCGTTAATTCTATCCCAATCTACATTAGAAAATTCAGGCTTTAATGCTGCTCCGTTTTCATCAAATAATACCCTACAATTGTTGTCTTGTAAATAAGCAGATGACCAATTGGTTTGAATATTTTCGCTAAGTGGGTATAACAATCCTTCTCTATATTGAGAGATCCTAACCCAATTAACATAGTCAGAAGGAAGTATATATCTTAAACTATCACACACACTTAGTTCTAGAATTTTTATTTCTTTAAACGCATCGTAATTCAACTCTTGAATCGCACGTTTTGCGTGAAATAATATTTTATATCTAGGCTCGTTGTTTATTAAACTATGATTGCCATAGTACATTAACATAAAGTTATTTACTATGTCTTCTAGCGAAACGTATTGATATGAACCCCAATTTTCATTTTCGGGGTTTGTTCCTCCATTTTCGTAATACTGATATTGCGTTATATAACTCATAATTTATTTTTCTTCTTGATCAGCTTTTGCTTCTCCTTGTTGAGCAAATTGAACCGCAGCTATTTCTCTAATAGACATACCTGCGTATTGTAAAATCTTCATAATCAATGGAACCTCATCATCAACTGCCAACTCAAAGTCCTGGTAATCAGGTTGCCCCGCATCAAATGCAGGTTCTCCATTTGTTAATGTAATAAAAGTCCACTTAGGTACATAAGGATATCTAAAGTATTGTGCTACAACCTGTCCAATATTATTAATTGATTCAGGGTAAGCATCTAGTGTTGCTAATTCTTGTGTATATGCGGGGTATCCCAACGTTGGAGCAGTTAACAAAGAATTATTTAACATAGTTATTTTACTATGTCTAACCTTTTCTGCTTCTTGAATATCTGATTTTGAGTATATGGTATAAGTTTTACCGATTGCATCCCAAACAAGTGCAGAGGTTGGTCTAGTAAGTAACTCAGTACCGTTTGGGTCTACACTAGTAATAATTGTGTTATATGTAATACCATTAGTTACGGTAGATGCGATATCACCTACACGAACACCACTTGCTACAAAATCCTGAGACGTATCTACTACTTTAGTTGCACCCCCATTAGTACCTGTTGTGGACCCATTGATAACCAGGGGCTTAGTATAAATTAATACTTTATTGATTAAAGCATAGTCATCATTTGTTGTTGTCTGAGACGGCAAAAAATAATAAGGAAGGTTTAATCCGTCTTGAAGCAAAGGTTTTGTAACAGAAAACCAATCTAAAACCTCTTCAATACCTTTGGTGATATCAGCAAGACCCGATCCTGATTGTCGGGCATTTTCTTTTAATAATTGATAATTGTAAGAATAAAAATAATTTTCAAATAAATCTAACTGTGCTTGTTTAGCATATAAGTTAAAATCAGACGGAGAGATATATCCATAATTATTTTTATTCAGTACGGACATTACCGTTTGTCTAACTGAGTTTATCATCTGTAATACTTTTGTACAAAGATAAGTAAAAAAAAAAGACCTCTTCGTTTTGAAGAGGTCCTCTAATTAATCTTAAAAATTGTTTATCTAACTATCTAGTAGTGTTTCCAAATGCTTTAGAGGTTCTAGACCATCGTCACTTTGTAGAAACTGAACAGTTATGTTTAAGCCTTCTGAACCAAATGGGACATTAAGCATTTTTGTTTTATTTGTTGGTGTACTATACCATACTTCTGCTCCCTTTTTTCTGTAGCTTAAAAGTCCTGCATCAAAGAATCTTTGAACAGTTCCCATAATCTTCAATTCAGGGTCATTAACCACTTCTAAGAAGTCTTGAGGATTGTTTCGTGCATATACTAGTATATCACGTTTTAGTTCAGCAGTAGAGACCCTAGACGTATCTGTGTTGAATAACACCCTGGATACGTTTTCAAGTTGGTCTAGGCTTAACGATTTTGCTTCAACCATAGCATCTGCTTCAACCATTAAAATAGCTACTTCTGCTTCTGCATCTTTAGCCTCATCTACCTCTACGAATTTCTTACCGTAATAAGGGTGGTAGTGTAGAAAGGATTGTAAAATTTGGTTTTCCTTTGGTACATATAAAAATCCGTCCTCAAAGATAACAGGCTCTACAATAGCATTGCCATCTTGCTCATCTTCAAATGGAGATTTTTGATTTCTTGCATAACGAAGTGAACGGTTTACACCCGTGGTTTCATCGAAATACATTAAAGGAGATCTTTTGTTGTTTCTTGTTGGTAGCATAAAGGAAAGTGGTGCTACGGCTTTTGTTAACTTATATTGTTTGTCAACAAACTTTGATTTTACTTTTTTCATTATAATAAAAATTAGATTAGATTTAAAAAAAAGGGGAAGGAATTAACCTTCCCCCAT
>Ga0257120_1001352_pt1 | contig 16268 bp, 15 predicted proteins | sample SI106_10metaG_FD_190153 | JGI IMG/M metagenome (GOLD analysis project Ga0257120, IMG submission 190153) | Marine microbial communities from Saanich Inlet, British Columbia, Canada - SI106_10 | ecosystem: Environmental > Aquatic > Marine > Inlet | place: Canada: British Columbia | collected... | reverse complement strand
CATTAGTAGGATCGGATTTAAATCTAAGCTATATTAAGCGGCTAACCGATAAGGCGCAGTCGCTCACTGGTAAAACCATTACGGTGAAGGTGGAAGAAGAAACAGAACTGAACTGCGTAAAACACGGCCTTTTAGTGTGGCAAAAAGTAGACGAACAATGATTGCCCGGTTGCAGGCAATTTCATATTAAACAATAACGAAAAATAGATACAGGACATACCTGTGACATCATAAATTATTATGGAAAAGAAAATAACAGTTATTGGATTAGGATACGTAGGTCTTCCGCTCGCAGTGGAGTTTGCAAAACAATATCCAACTGTAGGTTTTGACATCAATAGCCCTCGCGTAGATGAGCTAATGAATGGTCATGATCGAACACTTGAAGTAGAAGATGAAGATTTGAAACAAGTGATTGCGTCAGATTTTGGTTCAATAGAAAAAAGAGGCAAAGGATTGTATTGTTCTACAACAGTAGGCGATATTGAATCTTCAAACTTTTATGTAGTCACTGTTCCAACGCCAACGGATAAAAACAAACGTCCAGTTCTTACGCCGCTTATTAAGGCCTCAGAAAGCGTTGGGAAAGTCCTCAAAAAAGGGGATTACGTAATCTATGAGAGTACAGTTTATCCTGGGGTAACTGAAGATGAATGTGTTCCTGTGCTTGAGGAAGTTTCGGGCTTAAAGTTTAATGAAGATTTCTATGTTGGTTACTCACCTGAACGCATCAATCCAGGAGATAAAGAGCGCACTGTGACGAAGATTTTGAAGGTAACTTCTGGATCAACTCCAGAGGCAGCGAAAGTTATAGATGACTTGTACAAATCAGTGATTACCGCTGGAACGCACCTTGCGCCGACTATCAAAGTAGCTGAAGCGGCTAAGGTAATTGAAAACAGCCAGCGTGACATAAATATTGCATTTGTAAACGAGCTTGCAAAGATTTTTAACAAGCTTGATATTGATACACATTCTGTTTTAGAAGCAGCTGGCACGAAATGGAATTTCCTGCCATTTAAACCAGGGTTGGTAGGCGGACATTGTATCGGAGTTGATCCATATTATTTGGCCCAAAAAGCTCAGGAAGCTGGTTATCACCCAGAAATCATTTTAAGTGGTCGCCGTCTGAATGACGATATGGGTAAGTATGTTGCGAGTGAAGTTATTAAACTCATGATGAAGCGTTCTCTTCCTGTTTTTGAATCAAATGTTTTGATGCTTGGTATCACATTCAAAGAGAATTGCCCGGACATCAGAAATACGCGAGCCATCGATGTCTATGAAGAGTTGACTTCTTATAATGTAAACGTTGATGTTTATGATCCTTGGGCAGATTCAAAAGAGGTGGAAAAGGAATTTGGATTTGGTTTGATAGAAAAGCCAAATAAAAAATACCACGCGGTCATTTTGACTGTAGCTCATAAGGAATTCTTACATCAAGTATTACGATCACATTTGGTTGATGGCGGAATTCTCTATGATGTTAAAGGGATATTAGATATTAAAACTGTAGATGCGCGTTTATAATGGATAAAAAAATCAATTTATTAATCACCGGAGGAGCAGGGTTTATTGGTTCCAACCTAGTTGAGCACTTTCTGCAAGACGAACGCGTTGGGTTAGTAAGAGTATTGGACAACCTAAGTAACGGCTACATTGAAAACATCCAAGAGTTTTTTGGTCACCCTCGTTTTGAGTTTATAGAAGGGGATATCAGGAATTATGAAACTTGTCTAAAGGCATGCGAAGGAATCGATAAGATATCTCATCAGGCTGCCTTAGGGTCAGTCCCAAGAAGTATTGAAAACCCAATGCAGAGCGCCGAAGTGAATATTTTAGGAACTGTGAACTTGATGTATGCCGCAGTGCAGCAAAAGGTTGAACGAATTATTCTAGCTTTTAGCTCTAGCACTTATGGAGATCATCCAGACCTTCCTAAAGTTGAAGAGAATATTGGAAATCCATTAAGCCCTTATGCTGTCACTAAGGCTGCTATTGAGCAGTTTGCAGATGTATTTGGCAAAACATATGGTTTGAGGTGGATTGGATTGAGATACTTTAACGTATTCGGTCCCAAACAAAACCCAGAAAACCCATATGCTGCGGTCATTCCAATTTTCGCCAAAGCGTTTATAAATGACGGCAAGATCACTATTAATGGGGATGGTGAAACCTCGAGAGACTTCACGTTTATAAGTAATGTGCTAAGAATGAACTCTCTAAGTTTGTTTACCACAGGTATAGACGCAATCAATCAAGTTTATAATGTAGCCTGTGGAAGCCAAATCACCTTGAACGACATGGTTAAAACATTAGAAGAAATTACTGAAAAAAAAATAAAAGTATCCTACGGTCCCTCAAGACATGGTGACGTGAAGCATTCCAAAGCATCAATCGAAAAATCAAAATTACTACTTGGGTATAATGTCCACACTTCTTTTAAAGAGGGACTTGAATTAACAATCAAATCATATGAAAAGTAAGGCAAGTGAATTCTGGAAGAGTTTTTCTAAGTCCGTAGGCGTAGGAAAGTTCTCGAAAGCCAATTTAGAGCAAGATGAAGCTTTGGCAGAATTCAAATTTAACCATGAATCCAACTTAATCTTTACGACATTTGATTTAAAAGAGAAAAAACGAGTTTTAGATTTGGCTGCAGGAACAGGACTCTGGTCAAAGAAATTCTCTCTGACTGCCAAAAAAGTAACTCATCTCGAAAGAGAAAGAGTATTGATTGAAATTGCTAAAGCCAATAATTCGAATGAAAACGTGGAGTATGTATGTTCAGACGTTAGAGACTTTGAATTTAAGAAGTGTACGGAGTATGATTTAATTTTTATTTCAGGCCTACTTCTGTACCTATCGGATAAAGAGGTTAGTGAAATGTTACAAAACCTCAAAGAAGTTATGGGTGATAATTCTCAAATCATAGTACGCGACGCCCTCTCAATTTCAAAGACTCGATACATTGTTGATAGATGGAGTTCAGAATTGAGAACTCACTACTATGCAACTTACAGGACTTCAGAAGAGTTCAAGAGTATTTTTTCTAAACTAGGATATAGCATGAATGAGCCTCTGCCTTTATACAAGGACGGTTCAAAATTTAATAAACGTAAGGAGACACGTCTTTTTACATTTTCAATTACAACAAAATGAGAGTAGTAATTTTAGCGGCGGGTTCATCTACACGTATGTTGAAATCCGGTGTAGCGGGTCACAAGTCATTAATTGAATGGACAGCGGGAGAAACGTTTATTGAAAGACTTATGCACCAGTGTATGGAATATGGGTTAAGAGATATAACAGTTGTTACCGGTGGATATAATGACGAGGTACGCGCAGCGTGCTCAAGAACGGGGATACAGTATACAGAAATCTATAATGATAGATACAAAGACGACAAAAATTCTCTTTCGTTGCTACTAGCGTTGGAAAGAGGGCAATCAGATGATGTTCTGATTTTAGAGTCTGATCTATTTATATCTGACTATTCCTTTTACCAGCTTTCAACATCTTTTCAGTGCTCTAAGACAGTATGGTTCAACAAAGGACAAATCTCTCTTAATCAAAATGGAGGTTACATAATTTCCAATAAGTTAAATAATGAGGTGGAAGAAATCGGTGTATCAAGATCTTTTGAGGGGCTTGTGCATAAGGAAAATATTTTCAAGATGACAGGAGTGATGATTGTTTCAAAACCTAGTATCCAATTATTGGAAGAGCACTTAAAAAACATTGATTTTAAGACAAACTATTACCTTCGACCTTTTTTAGACAATAAAATACCTTTAGGCATTACAAAATTAATTGATAAGGTATATTCATTTAACACAAAAATAGAGTTAGATGAATTTTATCAAAGTATTGAAAGAAATGTTCATCAAACTAATAGGTTAGAATATATAAGTAATTTGAGAGAAATCGAAGAGACTGTGATTGAACGTGTGCCAGTGATTATCGACAAATTAAAAAAGGATCAGTTTTGGATAAAACGAATTGTTGTTGAAGAGTCTGGATTAATTCTTGACGGCCATCATCGTATAGCAGCAGCTAAAACTTTAGGTTTGAAAAAAGTTCCGGTAGTTGTCGTTAAATACGAAGATATTCCGGTTTGGAGTTTAAGGAGTGATTTTGAACTGACTCCTAATAAAATTCAAAATTCAATCAAAAGTGGCTATGTTTATCCTAACAAGACTTGCAAGCATGATTTTTTTGGTATCGATACAAGGTGTAATTATGAATTAAAAAGCTTAATATGAAACTATTAATTCTTGCTGCTGGTGCGTCAAAAGATTTCCAGGGTATGAATAGACTTTTAATAGTTATAGATCAAAAAACTGGGAAGACAATTTTAGATCAATATATTGAAGTTTTCAATCCTACAGAAGTGACGATTATAATTGGAGCTAATTCTGCAGATTTAATAATGAAATACCCAGACTTTAATTATGTATATAATCAATCTTGGGATAGATTTAGAAGTGCAAGCAGTTTGGCATTAGCTCCCTATTTCGAGGGACCTGTAGCAGTAATTCCGTGTGATTTAATTTTCCAAAGTGGCCTCGTTCCAATTATTAGATCAAAATTAGGAGCTAGCAAAAACTTTGTTTTTGTTTGGGATAATGAAAATATTCTGCCAAGAAGTATTTGTATGAAGTGTAATAATGAAGGTAAAATAGTGGAAATCATGCGCGAGAGGAATGACTACACCAATACATTCGTTTGTACTGGATTATTTATATTAAATGACCCAGATACCTTGTCTAAATGGCGATATAAGGCATCTAGAGATGTAGATGCGTTTTTTGCCCAAAGTTATCCTTTAGAAACCGCTGAACTGTTTACTAGTATAATCAGCCAGCGGGAGATTGTTGAACTGAACACTATTAACGATTATTTAAAATTCTTGACAGAATGAAATTTAGGGCTTTAACCTACACCATAGACATAAATAAATGTATTGATGAAAAATACATCGCCGAACATTTAAAAAAAATAGCAGCAATAAAGGATGATATCGAGCATAAAGTAATTGTGCGAACGTCAAGGCTTAATGCTAAGGTAATATCTGTTCATGAATTTTTACGATTGGGTCCTGTTTTAGAGCAATTAACAAATCCGTTACAAGGTTCTCCTGTGAGATGGTTGTGTGTGGGAATAGAAATTTCGGAAGATGATTATTGTAATTTTAAGAGTCTCGAAAAGGCAATAATTTCTTTTCTGGATAGATTCCCATTCCTATTTATAAATGTCACACATTCGGAAGATACTAGAATCAATGAAGATGGTTTGCTCGGCGTAGCATGTATAATAAGGAACATAGCGATTAAAAGTGGAAGCGGTTACAATAATTTCAGGTTTGGTTATTTTTCGAGAGCTATATATGGAGTTCCATTTTTCCCCTTCAGTATAGGTAAGCATGAGGGTGACTATTCTATCGCAGTAGAGGTTACCCAGCAGTATGTTTCCAGACTGCACTTGGAAAAGTCGCGTCAAAATCTTGATCTTTTTACTTGCGAAGACACAAAGACACTTCGAGAAATTCAAGTGACCGCATTTGATTCATTCCAAGGATTTGATTTTAGTTTTGCGCCATATCCTGAAGAAAATATTTCGGTCGGAGAGGTCTATTGTATTTCCGATGAATTCAGGAATTTTGGTAGTCATGGCAGTGTAAAAACCACCTCTAGTTTGACGAGAAAGATAAGGGATTATGCGAACGATAATGGGTTGAAAATGAGTGGTTTTAACGGTGTAATGCTTTCCGTATTGGAGGACAAGGTTTTAAGTGAATTAATGGTGGCAGACAAATTTCAAATAAGTGATTTGTACTTGAACTCTACCGTTTGTGGTTGTGGAATAGACATGTTCCCTGTTTCGGGATTTAAAACCGAATCCGAAATTGCTTTGTTACTTAGTGACTTAGATGAACTGGCATTTAGGTTAGAAAAGCCATTGGGCTTCAGAATATTGCCTATAACAGGTAAGGTAGTCGGGGATTTCACAGATTTTAGCATGCAGTATATTTGTAATAGTCAAATAAAAGTATAAGACGTGAGTGTATTCGAGAGCATGAAGGAAGGGCGTAAGCCAAATAGTGAGTTCTTTACGAGGCATTTCTCATCGAAACTGAGTCCATATTTTACATATGTATTCTTTAGGATGGGTGTACGGCCTAATTACGTAACGACGTTGATGTTGGTTGTGGTTTTATTCTATGGGTTAATAATTTATTTTAATTCTTATGTTTTTTTGATGTCTTTATTTTTGCTGCCAATGGTAAATATTATCGACACTAGTGATGGTGAATTAGCGAGGTACACTAAAAACACTTCTGTTTTTGGAAAGAGACTTGACACGATTATTCAATTTTTGTGTGATGTACTATTCTTATATTTTACCTCTTATTATATAGACCAATTGTGGCCAATATTCATTAGTTTAATCGCTTTACATGTTACATATTTATTTGTAAAAGAGGTCTACCGGAACGATAATATTGCAATAGGTCACAATTCAGGCTTTCAGAATTTTGTAAAGATTTCCTCTTCAAACACAATGTGGTATCACAGTATGCCGTTTATCCTTATTAGCCCTAAATGGTTACAAGTTGCTGTTATAACATATTGGTGCTTGATGTCTTTATTACGCAGTATAATAATTGTCCATAAGAATTATGAGAGTTGCAAGAGTAAGTCTGACTTACAGATCTGATGATCGTCCTGGCATAGGCAATCACGTCTATTACTTGTCGAAGTATTCTAGCTTGAGTACAACGATCTATACATTTAAAGGTGACTATCCTCCTTCCTTTCTAGAGGGTGTGGATATAAAGCAGGGGGATTTCACCTATCCAGGGCTTAGTAACGTTAATTATCTTCGGCTTTTACATTTTTTCTTAAAAGCATATTTTTGGTTAAGTCGTGAGATGTTGACATCTCGTTATGATATTGTGCATTGTCATTCGCCTCATTTTTTACCGTTATTAAGGTTATTGAGTTCAATAAGGAAGTTCAAAGTATTGCAGAGTTGGCATGGCAGTGATGCGGCATTTGTACTGAAAAATCCGCTCTTATCTTTTCTCTTTAGTGCCGATGCTCATGTATTAGTTGAGTCTTCTTTATCAGCTAAGATTTCAAAGTTAAAAGGGCGACGATATGTTAGTTCAAGTGGTGTGGAATTATCAGGAATCCAAAAAGCTATAGATGATTTTCAACCAATACACTTTAATTCTATAGCGAATAAATATGTTTGCGTGGCGAATGTGCGACCAATCAAAAATCTCGAAATGTTGATAGAGGTTATGAATCAATTGCGATTTTATCAACCGGATTTAGATATATCGATTCTGGGAGATTTGACGGATAGCAAAGAGGTTATGAAAATCGAAAAGATGATAGCTGATCGAAATTTAGAGCATCATGTACATTTATTAGGCTCTGTCACCAAGGATATCGTTTATAAAGAAATATTGAAGTCTAGGGCCTTAATTTTGACATCATTATCTGAAGGTATGCCCAAAGTTGTCATTGAGGCATTAGCACTTGGCGTGCCGGTTGTGTCAACCGATGTTGGAAATGTTAAACAACTAATAGGGGATTATGGTACAGTGGTTGGCGTGAATGAAATAAGTGAAATGATGATTGCTCTTATAGGCTTATCACAAATTGATTTAACTTCAAAAAAGAAGAATACACAAAAGCGCATTGCTAGCTACGATTGGTCGCTTATTGCTAGGTTTTATGAAGAAATATATAAATCTTTATGATTTCTTTAATCAATATTCTAGTTAGTATTGTTTGATGAGTTATGCCGAGCTAGCATGGTTATTAGCAACTATAATTACAGCAATATTAGTTGTTTTATCGCGGCAGAGGTTTATAAAAATAGTCATTGTCACTACCTATTTATACTCAGGTGCGTTGTATCTTTTTTCGTTATTGGGTGTTTCCAACCGGTGTTTTGAGTCCGATTATAGTCTTCTGACTTATTGTTTGGATGATTTTAGATATGGACTGCTAGCAGTTATCTATATTACATATGTTCTTATGTTATTTATTGGGTATTCTAACAATCAAAATACAATAAGAATCGAAATAAATAATATTCGATTTACACCCGTACTAATTCTCGTTTTCTTCTCGGTGTTATATGTTTACTTGGACGATTTTGGTTTGTCGCGCTCAGAGCTTAAGGAAGGTAGTTCAAAAATCCACTTTATTGCGACATTATTTACGTTTATGGTAGCTGCATACCTATACCCAAGAGCCAGGATATTTTTAAAAATATGCTTAATATCCTACTGTCTCTTAATTAGCGTGATAAGTATGGAAAGAGAATACATTACTATGATAATGCTAGTTATCGTTCTATCGTTTAGAAAATATAAGGCAAAACACGCTTTATTGATGTCAGCAATTGCAGTAATAGTTTTGTATTGGAAACAACTTTATTTATTTATTTTGTTCGGTTACACTCCTGAGAATGTTTTATTTAAGTTACCGGCAGAATTCGCTTTGGGACCTGGATTATTCGTTAACTCGAGTGAATTAGGCTTATTGGGTATTGAAAATTTTGATACGTCAATATTCTCTCAAGTATTCAAACAATTCAGTAATGTTTTTTTAGGGACCGATTATGATACAATGGCTCGAAGGGCTTCCGAGGAGGCCACAAATAACGAAATGGGTACTGCTTATAGTCATTTGTTAGAATTGTTTTCAAATGGCGGCTTTCTGTTTGTAGCAATTTTTGCATATACATTGGGTTATTTATTAAGGTTACCATTCTTGGATAATATTTTAGTTGATAGGACATTAAAAGTTTTTTTAGTGGTCAAGCTTATGCGAATGGAAATACTAGTGTGGATCAAGTTATATGTTTTCTGGATTGTACTTATTATACTACTATTATTCGTAATTAGTAGGTTTTCTCTGTCAGCGACTAGATTAGAGAGGAGATGAAAATTGTATTCCATCTGCTGTTTGAAAATGACACAAAATATGTTTTGTGGTCGCAACTAGTTACTATATTTTTTCAGCTTTTCTTGGTTTTCTTTATTGGCAGACACTTCTCTTTAGAGGAATTGGGGAATTATGGTATCATTAGTGCTATTGTAAATCCACTACAAGTATTGACATACATGGGTATAGGACAAATACTGATAGCTGACGATTTTTATAATGACAGGCAACGAGTTTATAATAGTATTATTTGGTTTTCGGTAGCTGTAATGATATTTTTATCAGTAGTATTTTGGGTATTCGTATATTCAAAAAATGGTATTACAGGAATATTTTTATTTGCCCTTTATAAGGGCACGTTGAATCTCCAGAATTATTACCACGCTGTATACCAAAGATCAGACTCCTTGGGCAATCTAGGACGGTCGCGTTTAATTAGTTCATTTTTAGGACTATTAGTTTTTATTCCTATTGCATCATTTTCGAAGTCTTGGATTAATGGATTAGGAGCTGTGTCGGTAGTTAATCTTATCGTCTTATTTACTTTTGATAAAAAGAACATCATAAATTTGGGTTATGAGAATTACTCAAGATTTTCTGTTAAAAGGTCGGACATAGCTGAAGTCCTAGCTTTATCTATGCCTCTTGGATTGTCATCTATAGTTGTTTCATTGAAGTCTAACTTACCGCGATACTTAATTGAATATTTTATTGGAAGTAGATCTGTTTTAGGTCTTTATACTGGAGCCGCACAGTTCGTGGCAGTAGTTGGCGTTGTAAATCAAACGGTTATCAAGATAATAATAGGAAAATTGAAGAAAACTTTGTCGGCCAACAGAGAGTTGTATAAAGTTCGATTAATGTCTTTCGTACGACGGTCATTTTATGTCATGGTGGTTGTCAACTTTGTGGTGCTCTTGATTTATGTTATTACAATTGAAATCCTTAATGATATAACATTAAAGAAGCAGGGATTATTAATTGGTATAGGGTTGTTGATAGCAAGGATATTTACTGTTCCAACGGCTTATTTGAAGTTGCATCAGGTATTTGTTTCTAGAACGAGTTATCAATTTCGATTAGGTGTTGGCGTTTTCTTACTACATTTGTTATTTGGTTATTTGCTAACAATACATTTTGGAATAGTAGGTTTATTAACTTCGGTAGTATTTACCGAAGTTGTATTGTTTTTGTTAACTTATAAGGATGTAAAATTGTTCTTTCAAAAATGACTTTAGTTTATATCGTATCAGATGTTCGATCTGGTTCTACTTTACTCGATACAATTTTATCGCAGAATGATTCGATAACTAGTATTGGAGAGGCTCACCATTTTGGTAAGTATTTCACTAGGGAGGAAGGATTCGAAATGTGTTCGTGCTCGCGCAAGATCCATGATTGTGAATTTTGGAAAATTATAATTGAGGAACTGGAGAAAGATTCATCTTTGCTAGGAAGAAGTTTTGCTACAAGATTCACCTTGAGTGATGTGCCATTTGTAAGAATAATACAACACTTAAGCTTAATTTTACTACCGGATAATTTCTTGAGCGTGACTAAATTTCACAGGAGAAATAAAGTAATTTCTGGAAATCGTTTCACATTGGTTGATAAATTAAGGGTTTTAGCACCAGAAGGAATTTTATTGGATAGTTCAAAAAATCCAGAAGCAATCCCCTATCTATTGGGACAAAAAAGTTGTGAAGTAAGAATCATTCATTTGGTTCGTGATTATCGCGCTGTGACGCATTCTAAGTATTTGAGAAGTAATGGTAGAATGTCATTCAATAAGGCATTGGTATCTACCTTAATTAAGGCTTGGATAATAAAAAAATATGCACAAAAAGTTCCTTCTAGAAAGCACGTAAGAATAAATTATGAAGAACTAGTGAGAAGGCCAGATAGAGTTATGAATATCTTAGAGGATTTTTTAGGGGTCACTTTAGATTCAATAGGACAGGAATCCGCGATAGAATTAAAAGAAATTCATAATTTAGGAGGTAGTCCTCATCGATTTAATAAACGTTTCAAGCTTGTAGAGGATCTAAAATGGAAAAGTGATAAACAATATTTAAAATTTTTGAAGCGATTAAATTTATTAAATAGATAGCTAAAAGATTGTGATTTACACTCCTTTTATAGTAAAAAACATGTCGTTAGCCGACTGGGGCCGCTTGGAGAATCTAGGTTGTGCCATGGGCCATCCATCGATTGTAGTGTCAAACAGCTTTACCAACCAGACATTGGCAGAGTTGGAGTTGTGGGAACCACAGCGACAAGTACGAAAACAATTTGTACACGCTTCCTAAGCACTTGGACGAGAAAGATACAGCCTTGCACTTGTTGAAAATTGGTGTAGAGCTTGAGACTTTACGTACAGACCAAAAAGACTACATTGGCGTGAAGGTTGAAGCACCGTTTAAGCCGGAGCACTACAGATACTAAAATTAACTTGAATGTGAGAAAGCTTTGTTTCATTGTTAATGTAGATTGGTTTTTCCATTCACATCGCAGGCCGTTGGAGTGGAAGCTTTCCTCTACATTCAACACATCGGTGATTGCGGGTGAATCAGGGATTAAGACCGACTATATTATTAATACCTTTGAGGTTAATTCAAGAGTTCCGACCATACGTGGTGTTACTCAGTTTTACAAAGAGGTAAAAAAATTAGACAGGAAAACAATTTTGGTAATTGTATCGCCGGTAATGATAATTCTTTCACATTTCCTCTTAAGAATACGCAAACAGATTTTTTATAATTTCAGTGGATTGGGATTTTTAAGGAGCAAGTCATCTATTACGAGGAACTTAATCATGTACTTGATAAAACTTTATCCTGTGTCTGGTAATCGAGTATTCGTAGTTCAGAACACTGATGATTATAAATATTTGAATCAAGTTTTTAAGTCCAAGAAAAACTTACATGTAGAAATTATTGAAGGAAGTGGATATGAAGCAGTGGAAGAGACTTTGCCAAAAAGAAACTTTGATGAAGTAATCCTTGGATATGTGGGTCGTATCAGAAAAGATAAAGGGATTTTAGATCTTACTCGAGCCGTATCACAACTGGAAAATGAGGGATATAATATTAACCTCAAGATTTGGGGAAATCTCGATGATTCAAGTCGGCACGGCTTTAGTGAGTATGAATTGGAAGAGTTAAATAATACTAGCCAATATTTTCAAGGATTTTCTACGGATAAGCCAGAAATATTCGGCTCATTCAATTGGTTTTGTTTGCCATCGAACGGAGAAGGACTTTCGAAAGCAGCGATTGAAGCATCTAGTTTTGGGCTTCCTTTACTTTTGTCGAACGTTCAAGGAAACCGGGATATGATAAAAGGGAATGGTTATCTTTTTGAGTATGGTGATATTGAGAATTTGAAAAAGGTACTTATTGAAATATGTGATTTGTCTGAAGGTGAGGTTCAAAACATGTCAGAGAGAAGTAAAAGCATGTTCGAAGCTAAATGGACATTAGAATCGATTTATAACAGATGGAAACAATTATTAATCAAGTATGATACTTTTAGCACTCAACGAACTTAATCTTGACTTTATCAAAGGATATATTAGTCAAGGAAAGCTTTCCAACTTTAGGAAGTTGTTGGAGTACGGCGTTGTTAATACAACAAGTGAAAATAAGTACGAGTTACTTGAGCCGTGGATTCAGTGGGCAACCGTTCAGACCGGGAAAAATTATGCCGAGCATCAAGTATTTCGTCTTGGTGATATAATTGATAGACCAGATCTACATCAGATTTTTGAGGATTTAGAAAAGTCAGGTCTTTCAGTTGGCGCTATCAGTCCATTCAATGCTGATAATAGATTAGCTAGTTCGAAATTCTTTATTCCAGATCCGTGGACTCAGACAAAGCCTAGTGGCGGTTACATCATTAAAAAATTGAGCAGGACAGTTTCTAGATTCGTTAATAGTAACGCCTCTGGAAAAGTCGGCCCTGTGGATGTTATTTGGTTGCTATTGGGCTTTATAGTTTACATACAGATCAAGAGATGGCCTAAATTCTTTAAGCTTGTATCTCTGAGCAAGAAGCCTGGGGTAAAAGCAGCTATTCTGGATATGATTCTATTGGAAGTGTTTGTTACTCTTCAGAAAAAACATAAACCAGACTATTCTCATCTCTTTTTTAATGGAGGAGCTCATGTTCAGCATCATTACATGTTTAATTCTTCTCAATACAATGGAGATTTTAAGAATCCTGAATGGTATTGTCCATCCGACTGGGATCCTATTCTGATGATGCTTGAAACATATGATACAATTATAGGTGATTTATTAGAATCAGGAGAGAGAATAATTGGAGTAACTGGGTTACACCAAGTGCCACACGAAGAACAAACATTCTATTGGAGACCTGTGGCCCACAAAGACTTCTTGTTGGAGTGTGGTCTTAAGGGAGAGTTCAATGTAATTCCTAGGATGTCTCGAGACTTCCTGATCGAAGTTTCGGATGAAAAGCAAGCATTAGAAATTGAGAATCATCTGAATCAATTTACTGATTCTGTTAGGTCAAAGCCAGTATTCAGCGTTGATAATCGGGCAACATCATTATTCATCGAGGTGATATACGACGATGATTTAGTCGAAGGGTTGAGCTTTGATGGACCTAATGGGTTCTCATTAGCCTTATTAAAATCGAAATTAGCTTTTGTAGCAATCAAGAATGGTAAACATGATGGCTTAGGTTATGTGTTTAGCAACATGCCAATGGACTTGCCTAAAGAGATTAAGCTAACTGAGGTTTATGACTTTATAAAGCGAAACGCTTTAGCCGACGCTGTAGTAGCATAAGAGGATCCATAGGATTAGTTAAAAGCCGACTTGATGAGTCGGCTTTTACTTTTTATGTCTAGTTTGGATTTGACATGAAAGTGACATTTCGCGTTAAATAGATATATCCAAAGCCCTTGCCATTGCATACTATTTTACTACATATCTATCCCTGTAATTTATAATGAAAGCATGTATACCGATGACATGCCTTTTCGTTTTTTGCTGATTAAATTCAATCAGTAGGCCGTTCTTTCCTTGCTTCATCTGGTCTTGCAAGAGGGACAAGTAAATCCCCAATACGTTGTCCGGTGAATAAACCAATGAGCATCCATGCACAAACACTTTTTTAAAGACCATTCAATGCGATATGGATGCTCTTCAATGCGCTAATTTCATCATCAGGAATGATCTGCATGTACCGTTCGTCTTTGGAAAGGCGAAAAGTCTTTAGGCTTAACGCATGTGGATGAACTTTCATTCCTTCCGCCTTCGCATTTTTGCTGATGGTCTTAATGTACTTTAGTTGAGTACTCAGATTATTCACAGCATAATGCCTATCCTCAAACATCCATCGCACAAAACCATCAATGCATTTTTTGTTGAGCCCGGCAGCATCATTGGCCTTTGCATTAAAGTATCGTATTCCTCAATCAATACCGTAAACCGCCTATAAAGCCGCTCTGTATTTTCGGTGAGGCCCATCCCGCCAGAAACACTTGAGCTTATATAGGCTACTTGCTTAATATAATTTCGAGCCTGTACACCCAGACGCCGTTCCATCTTAACAGGCCTACCCAAGGCCAGAGCTATACTTGCTCTTGAATATCCTTCTTCTTGAACTTATTGAGATGTCCGTTTGAATTCAAAAATTGGATAAGGGTAATCTCAATTTGTTCCAGCATATCATTGACTGCAGCGCCATCTGTCATTCACATTTCACGTTTATGCCAATAAGCCGTCCTAATAGAAATTCCAAAGGGAAACTCTATTCTACTCTTTTTCGATGGGTAGAGGTATATATAAATCCCGGCTTGGGATTTTTCGGAGCGAATACGAAAGCTGATTTCAGGCATTCAATCAAATTGGATGATATGCTTCGGACATGAAAGAATCCTTGAAAACTTTACGTTTTGTACAAAAAAGCCCAACACAATGGTTGGGCTTTTCTATTTCTAATTCTAGATTACTTTAGCGGATCATCCCCGCTGCAACCGTTTCATTAGTTGCTTCGTCCACTAGAATCAATGACCCTGTGACTCGGTTTTGATTGTACTCATCTGCGAAGATTGGTTTGGTAGAACGAATCTTTACACGGGCGATATCGTTCATCTTAATGTTCTTGTCTTCTTCTAACCTATGAAGCGTGTTGATATCCATTTTATACTGAATCTCAGTAATCATCGCACGGGCATCGGCTGTGGTTTGTTTTAGGACGTATTTCGCACGCGGGCGAGGAGGTGTGGCATTGAGCCAGCACAACATGACATCCAAGTCCTGCTGACCTTCTGGACGGTTTTCACTGCGAACAAGCATGTCTCCACGACTGATGTCGATATCATCTTCTAAAGTGATGGTCACGGACATCGGCGGGAAGGCTTCTTCTAGCTCTCCGGTTAGGGTGTGGATGCCTGAGATTTTACTCTCCAATCCGGACGGGAGGGCAACCACTTTATCGCCTTTTTTGAAGATACCACCGGCGACACGGCCGGCATAGCCACGGAAGTCGTGGTATTCGTCTGTGTGGGGACGGATGACCGTTTGTACGGGAAAGCGGCAATCGCGCAGGTTATAATCTGCAGAGATGTGCACGGTTTCAAGGTTGTGGAGCAGGGTGCCGCCTTCGTACCAACCCATCTTTTCACTGCGGGTGACTACGTTGTCGCCGTGTAGGGCGGACATGGGGATGAATCGGACATCCTGAACATTGAGTTTCGCAGCGAAGTCGGTGTACTCCTTAACCACTCTATCGTAGGCTTCCTGACTGTAGTCTACGAGGTCCATCTTGTTGATACATACGAAGACGTGTGGGATTTGAAGGAGGGAAGCAATGAAGGTGTGGCGCTTGGTTTGTTCGATCACGCCTTTGCGCGCATCCACGAGGATGAGGGCAAGGTTGGCGGTGGAAGCACCAGTGACCATATTGCGGGTGTACTGAACGTGTCCAGGGGTATCTGCAATGATGAACTTGCGCTTTGGTGTGGCAAAGTAGCGGTAGGCCACATCAATGGTGATGCCTTGCTCGCGTTCGTCCTTGAGACCGTCTGTGAAGAGGCTAAGGTCAACGTGGTCGAGTCCTCTTTTGGTAGAGGTTGCTTCAATTTGGGCGACTTGGTCCTCGAAGATGCTTTTGCTGTCGTAAAGGAGTCGGCCGATCAATGTTGATTTCCCATCGTCCACACTACCGGCAGTAGTGAAGCGAAGGAGTTCCATATTGAGGTAGGAATTGGTATCGAAGTTATCTTCCATCGTATGCTTAAATCTTATTGATGGGTTAAAAGTATCCTTG
>Ga0257120_1001349_pt1 | contig 16289 bp, 13 predicted proteins | sample SI106_10metaG_FD_190153 | JGI IMG/M metagenome (GOLD analysis project Ga0257120, IMG submission 190153) | Marine microbial communities from Saanich Inlet, British Columbia, Canada - SI106_10 | ecosystem: Environmental > Aquatic > Marine > Inlet | place: Canada: British Columbia | collected... | reverse complement strand
TTTCAAAAAAATTCGTTAAGAAATTCAGGAAGAAAAAATTTGTTGAAAAAAGTGAAGAAGTTGAGATTATTCAATCTGTTAAAATGTCAATGCTCAACCCTTGGATGTATGAATTCATAAGATATTCACCGAGTATACATATACCTAAAATAAGTTGTCACGTTTTAGTTTTAATTGGAACCAGAGACATTCAAGTAACAAGTAAAGAAAACATCAAAGGGTATGAAAATCTTTTACCTGTAAATGATAAACTACATGAACTTAAAGAGCTTGAAGGATTAAATCATTTGTTTCAGCGTTGTAATACATGTACAATAAGTGAATACGGTCTAATAGAAGAAACATTCTCTGCAATAGCACTAGAAGAAATACGTTCCTTTCTTGAAAAGATATGGATAAAGTAAGTCGTAACGAAGGAAAGAAAGTATTGATCATTAGATTTAGCGCTATTGGCGATATTGTATTGACAAGTCCTATTGTCCGTACTCTAAAGAAATCTGGATATGCCGTTCATTTCCTGGTAAAAACAAAATTTAAATCGGCAATTGAAAACAATAGATATTTAGATAAACTGTATTGCCTTGAAGAGCCTAGCTTAAAAGAAAGCCTTCTTTCTGAGAATTACGCACAAATTATTGACCTACAAAACAATTTAAAATCCTTTAAGTTAAGAAGGGGTTTATCAAGTAATACAAACATTGTAAATAAAGAAAACCTCAAGAAACTGCTTCTTGTCAGAACAGGCGTTGATCTTCTAAAAAAAGAACATATTGTTGAACGATATTTTAAAACAATCAAAGCTCTTGGAATAGAAAATGACCATCAAGGTTTAGATTTTCATATCGCAACAAAAAAACCTTTGAGCATCGATAAAATAGCGTTTTCACTTGATCAAAAATATATTGCTTGGGTTATTGGAGCTTCGTACCCCAAAAAGATGTTACCCGTGGAACATATTGTAAAGGTGTGTGAATCCCTCAATATACCCATTGTACTTGTAGGTGGGCCAGCAGATGGCGAAAGAGGTCAAATTATTTCATCGACAAAAAAAGTCAATAACGTATTTAATCTTTGCGGAAAGCTCAGCCTCCAAGAATCGGCATTTATTGTAAAAAAGGCGGCTTTGGTTTTGACAAATGATACAGGCCTAATGCATATTGCTTCCGCATTTAAAAAGGATATCATTTCATTTTGGGGATGCACAAAACCTAGTATTGGAATGTATCCTTATCTACCCGGTGAAAACTCCATGGAAATGGTTAGTCCAGTCAACAAAGGACCTTGCTCAAAACTTGGTAACCGCTGTAAGTCAGATTCAGAAGGTTGTATACAGCACATTAATACTGACAACATTATTTCACAGATAAATAAAATTCTTGTTGGAGTTTAAACAGATTTCAACATCATTTTTACGGAGGTGCCTTTTCCTAACACAGAATTGAAGGCACCCTGAATACCTGCCATATTCATACGGTATTGAATGTTTTCTATTCCCAGACCTTTTTGAATTTTCGCCATTTCAAAGCCTACACCATTATCCATTGCTATCAACTCTATACCTTCCTCACACCTGCGCAGCGATATACTAAATTCTGAAGCACCTGCATGTTTTAAGGAATTATTGAAAAGCTCTTGAATAATCCGGTATAAATTAAATTTATCAACACTATCTAGATCCTGCTCTTCAATACCTTCTTCAATATCAATAATAAATTGAATTTGATCCATGGAACTTATTCTTCGCGCAAAGCGTTCAATTGCATTTAAAAACCCTTTTTCTAATTCCGGCGGTAACAGATTATATGCTATTTCCTTTACTTCACGGATACAATTCTGTAATAGATTCTGTAAATCATTAAAACTTTCCTTTTGGCCATCAGAAGGATTGAAGTTTTGAAATAATAGATTCAATAAAACCATTTGCTGACCCAATCCATCATGCAACTCTCGTGCAATTTTCTTCTTCTCAGATTCCTCTGCTTGGGAGACAACATCAAACTTCCGCTTCTCGAATTCGAGCTCCTTAGTTTTGTCAATAATCAAGGCAATGTATTCTGCTTGGTTACTATCAGACTCAATTTCATTAATTACGACATCAACAATTATTTCTTCGCCATCATTCGTTTGTTGTACATATCGACCACCCTCTATATTTATGCTTTTATTCTTGTCAAGATTGAAACTGCTAAATGATTTTTTGGTCATCTCTTCATGAGAGAATTTATAGAGCTTTTGCGCAGCATTATTAACAAGACCAGTTTCTAGTTCATGGCCGATAAGCTGAATTATTGGAAGTGGCGATTTGTTAAAAACATCTTTAAATTTCCTTTCTGATTTCTTAACCTTTTGAGTTAATTCTCGTCTTAACAAACCGTAATTAATCGTCCGCTCTAAGACCTTTGCATTCAGCGCACTTTTTATCACATAATCCTGCCCACCCTTGGAGACAATTTCAAGAGCTATAGACTCGTCATCCATGCCGGATAAAACAATTACCGAAGCTAAGGGAAATATCTTAAATACCTTTTCATAGGTTTCAACACCGCTCGAATCCTCAATATTAAGATCCAAAAGAATAACATCTGGTTCCTGAAAATCCCGCACTTCATGAGCCTCAGCAATGGAGGTGATAGAAATAATATTCTCGCTTTTTATTTCAGATGTAGAAAGTTGAAATTTTACGTTTTCAGCAAAAGACAAATCATCCTCAATAATAAGAATCTGTGCATCTTTCATAATTAATCTCTATTTCTAATGAGCACCTTATCTCGATCTATCCTCTTCTGCACTTCTTTTTTAAAGTCACTTATTTGATCTTTCTCTATGCAGTCGGTCGGAAATAAGAGTTGTAGCTCTTTAATGTAGTCAAAATAAATAGAATCCTTACCTAAAGTTATTTTTTGAAGTCCTGAAAAGTAGACAATAACAACCTCTCGATCCGCTGCAATTATGGCCTTCGAAGAAACACCTACCCGAAACCTGTTCTTTGCACCGGAAAGTATAAAGACAACACTTTCAACAGAAAAGAAAAGTAAAACTCCTGCAGGGAGCACCCAGAAATCGAGTATCCTATAAAGTGCAAAAGACAAACTAGTCATGACAAGAACCTCCAGTAAAGTATAGGTAATTACGCGCTGCTTTCTTTTACTACTAATTGGTGTGTTCCATGCAAAACGCTTCGTCTTATTCGCAATGTATACCCCCATCCATCGTCGAACACTTCGCCAACCGAGTAAACCAAAAAATAATAAACCAAAACCTAGATAAATATATGATTGAAATGGAAGCTCAGCACCTGACATATGTAAAAAGTCGATCTGAACGTCATATCCAACATAAATACAAAAACCCATGAGTGGTAAACTAAAGAACAACAGAACACTATTGGTAAAACTATTCATTTGGAATTAATTTTAATTTCCTTTTTAACAAAGAAATGTCCTTTTTGATTTTATCATTTTTTTCATTGACTTGCGCAAATAATTTTTCAGCACCTTTAGAGACAGAAAAATAACCCATATTAGTTTCTGCTTTGATCAACTCATTTTCTAAGTCTGTAATTTTCATTCGCAGTGCCTTCTTCTCTCGCTGATAATTAGCCGAAGCATCATGAGAGGATGATAGTCCTTGGATTTTAGATTTGAACATTATTAAATCCGCAGCCTCAGGAGACATATTGGATTTTGTGAGCTGGACTTGAAGCGCTTTATTAAAATCTGAAAGCAGCTGGTTGTATTGATTTGAGGGCACATTACCCAATTCCTGAAAATCAGCTATAATTCCTGTTATATCCTCTTCAGCAGAAATGACTCTTTCTTTTATGGTAAGAATAAAAGCTTGCTTATCTTTTAAACTTTTAGTCAATTCTTTATCCATAGCCTTGGCTGAATCTTCCTTTTGTGTAAAAAAATAATCGCACGCACCTCTGAATTCTTCCCAAAGCTTTTTCTCATAGCGACCAGCTCCTTTCAAGGTCTTCCATTGCTTTTGTAATTGGATCAGGGCATGTGATGCATCCTTCCAGTCCTCCGAGGACTTGAGTGCATTGGCTTTATCAATGAGTACCTTTTTTGCATCCCGCGCCTCTTTATCCTTATTATCTCGTTCTTTAAAAAAATCCTTCTTCAAGGTGAAAAAAGAATCGCAAAGCCCTCGGAATTCTTTCCAAATAGCATCGTTGTCTTTTTTAGGAGCAAAACCAACTTTTTTCCATGATGCTTGAAAATCAAGTACCTTTTGAGTGCATTTCTGCCATTCTTTTTGGGTGTTTATGGTAGGGTTTGATTCTAAAAAAACTTGTAGTTCAATTAAAATGGCTTGCTTCTTTTTAAGGTTTTCTTGCTGAGAAGCGCGATGCTGTTCATAGTGCTTATTAATTTTATCATATATGGAGCGAACAACCTCCCAATAACTCATCTTTAAACCTTCCCATTGTTCTTTTTGAACAGGACCAACATCTTCCCACTCATCTTGAAATAAACGTAACTTCTTTTCAAGCTCACGAATACTGTCACATTCGTTCCTTAAGGTTTGTAATTCAATAATTATTTTCTCCTTAAGTTGAGTATTTCTTTTGTAGTCATTTTCTTTAAGCTCCTTATAAATTGTAATATTATGGAAAAATAATTCTCTCAGCCGAGAATAATCCTTCTGGACATTATCTCTTTTATCACGCGGAATATCTCCTATCTTTTTCCAAGTATCTTGAATTGAATTATAACCATTAAATGCTGTCCCAATATTTTCCTCGTTTTCAACAAGCTCTTTTAATTCCTTTATTAAATTATTTTTCAGCTTTAAGTTTTCTAACTCAAGTTTATTTTTTAGATCTAACTGTTGCTTTTTTGAGGCCTTGAATTTTAAAAAAAGATCGTTAAACGCTGTCTTGATTATCGAAAAATCAATTTGTTCAAGTTCAACTCCTTCCTCCTCTGCTTTTAGAGTAGCGACCTGCTGTTGCCCCTCACTTTTCAACAACCAATCATCAAAGTTTACCTTTAACTGTCCTACCTCCTTTGAAATAGACAGCAGGTCTTCTTGCTTTAGCAGCTCCTTTAAATTGGTTATAAATTCATTTTCCATATCTAATTTTTTAAATCAAAAGAAGAAAGCTCATTAAATACGCTCACTCTTTTATCAATATCACTTTGGCTAATTTCTAATAGACGATCTGTTCCAAACTTTTCAACACAGAATGATGCCATTGCAGAGCCGTAAATTACTGCGCGTTTTAGATTTTCAAAGCTTGTATCATCCTTTGATGCAATATATCCCATAAATCCTCCAGCGAATGTATCTCCAGCGCCAGTTGGATCAAAAACCTCAGCAAGTGGTAATGCTGGAGCAAAGAAAATTTGATCCTTCGAAAAGAGAAGTGCCCCATGCTCACCTTTTTTAATAATGATATACTTTGGGCCCATTTCTAAGATCACTTTTGCTGCAGTTACAAGTGCATATTCTCCTGTAAGTTGACGCGCTTCTTCATCATTCACGATGAGAATGTCAACCATAGAAATCGTTTTTTTAAGATCGGATAAAGCAATATCCATCCAAAAATTCATCGTATCCATTGCAATCAGCTTCGGTTTGGAATGCATACGGTCTATAACAGCGCTTTGAACCGAGGGGCTTAAGTTACCCAACATAACATAGTCTGAGGTTTGATAGCTATCTGGAACTATGGGGTCAAAATGTTCTAAAACATTAAGTTCTGTTGCTAAAGTGTCTCGACTGTTCATATCATTATGATATTTCCCTGACCAAAAAAAAGTTTTTTCGCCTTCCTTTACTTGAAGACCTTCAGTATTTATACCACGAGAATTCATTTCTTTCAGCGTCTCTTTTGGGAAATCCGAACCGACAACAGAAATAATACTTTGTTCCTTAACAAAGAATGAAGAAGCGAGTGAAATATATGTCCCTGCCCCACCTACTATTTTATCTGTTTTACCAAAAGGTGTTTCTATCGCATCGAAAGCCACACTACCAACTGTTAAAAGACTCATAATTATTTTTTGTGCAAAGATAATCAATTCCGAGTAGGACTACCCTATCCTCTCCTTTGTTGTTTCTTCAATGTATGTATAATTGACTATGAATGTGTATTTTTAAACTAATGAATCGTTTCCTCTTTATTTTGCTGCTGATTATCAGCACAGTAGATAATTTATATAGTCAAAAAAGCACAAAGTTTTTGGCTGATGAAATATTTTTAGAAATTCAACGAAAATCAATAAATTCTGAGGGTAAATCAACGCTGTACTCAGAATACTTAAAAACACTAAAATCCGAAAAGCACAATTCAGAAACTCGGGCAGAATTAACCTCTCGTCTTTTTACTTTTTATCAGCGACAAGGCCTTTACTCTAATTTCAACAAAGCCTTCGGTAAACACAAGAATGAACTCATAAAAAACTCTATTTTAAGTCAATTATGGAAAGTAAAGGCCCTGGAAATAGGTGGTAAATACATCCGCATGCTTGAAGCCTCAAAAACCCTCCTCGAAAGCTCAGAAAATAACGGTAGTAATACAGATCAAAGCGATGCCTATCGCATGATGGCCCTTTCCAAAATGTATTCAAATCAAAAAGACTCCGCCCTGTACTATTCTAATATGGCTTTAAATTTCGCAAAGAGATCGGATTCAAAAGAAGCTGTAGCCCTCACCTTTCGCGATCTTTCAAACATATATGCACATTTCGATATGATTGGAAAAAGCACTTCGACACTGCTCAAACTTAATACCGAAGCTCAAAGGTTAAAAGATGATGATTTATTGTGCTGGACAAATTTGAAAATCGCTGAACGAACCTTTACCGTAAACTCCTTCGGGGAATCAAGAACGTATTATAGAAAGTCATTAAATATTGCTGACAAGAATAACTTCCGGGTATATAAAGTACAAATTTACACAGGACTCGCGGAGGTTTCATTGGCTGAAGACCAGTTAAATCAAGCGATTGGAAATATTACGAAAGGATATAAATTTATTAACGAAAAAGAAGAAAGTATTTATGGACTTAAATTGAAACTTGTTCATTCAAAATACCTCATTGAAGAAGGGTATTTCAGTGAGGCTATGGCGCTCTTAGACGAAATCCTTGAATCCTATAATGAAATTGATTCTAAAAAGGGCAAAGGAAACACCTATCACTTAATAGGGCGCACCCATTTTAAAAGTAAAAAATGGGCTGATGCTAAGCAGTCATTTATGACATCAAAAACGTTTTTACTGAATTATCCTCAGTCTATTTACCGAATAATGAATTACAAATTTCTTGGTCAAGTCAATGCGAAACAGAAAGGATTTGAAAAAGCATATGAAAACATAAAAACCTATCAAAAACTGATTGATGACCACTCATCCTTGAGCAGCAGTAAAGCAATCAATGAACTCACTCAAATGTATTCTAGAGAACTACGGGAGTACCGAATCAAAGAACAAGAACGTGTTATTAATGATCAGGTAAAAGAAAAAGAATTGTTAGCATTGAAAGGCCAAAAGCAAATGTCGACTATCGTTTTAATCAGTATTATTCTTATCTCAACAATTATCATCATTTTATTTTATTTAAGACAGTTGAAAATCAATCAAACAAACAAGGAGGTAGAAATGTCGCAAACGCTCCTTAGGACTCAAATGAATCCACACTTTATATTTAACGCAATGTCCGTAATACAAAGTTCACTATATGAGAACAACCCCGCCAAATCTTCTAAATTCTTGGTCAGCTTTTCGAGGCTCATTCGACTCATCTTAGAAAACTCACCCAAAGAATTTATTACGCTAGAAACAGAAATTGAGATTTTAGAAAAATATTTAAAAACACAAAAACTCCGGTTTGAAAATAGATTTGATTATCAAATTAATGTACCAGAAACCTTAGTCTTTAAGAAAGTACTTATCCCCCCTATGATTACTCAACCATTCGTAGAAAATGCTATAGAACACGGACAACTCAATACCATTGAAAATGGACAGATTACAATAAACATTGTAGAGAAGGAAGAAATGCTCTATGTGGAGGTTTCAGACAACGGTGTTGGCATAACAGAATCAACTAAGAAAAAAAACCCGCTGAGTGAGCATAAAAGTATGGCTATGGATATTACCAACCAGAGGGTAAGTATTCTGAATAAGAAATACAAGTCAAAAGCTCGAATCGCAATCAGTAATCTAACAGAAGAAAAACACTCCGGAACCCGTGTAGAAATATTCCTACCATTACTAACCGAAAATCTTAACTTTGATTCAGAATGAAAAAAGTACTCATAATTGACGATGAAAATAAAACCAAAGAGTTTATAAAAAGACTTCTAATCTCTTTTGGACATAATTTCGAAATATACACTGATGGCTCAAACGTCGAAACGGGTATCAATGCAATCAATAAAATTCAACCTGATCTCGTTTTCTTGGACATACAAATGCCTGACGGCAATGGGTTTGATGTTCTGAAAGGGGCGAAATATAAAGAGTTTGAAATAATTTTCATTACGGCTTATCAAGAATATGCAATTCAAGCTATTAAATTCAGCGCTCTTGCTTATATACTTAAGCCTATTGATGTAGATGAACTTGAAGACTCGGTAAATAAAGCACTTACAACGTTACAGAAGAAAAAGAATGAGGTTCAGTTTAACGCCCTTGCCAATAATATTGACAGAAGCGTGAAGAAAAAATTAGTACTAAAAACACAAGAAAGCGTTTATGTACTTGAGCTCAAAGAGATTATTCGGTGTGAAGCAGATAAAAATTACACCTCGTTCTATTTGGAATCAGGCAAACGAATCCTTGTTTCTAAAACACTAAAAGAATATGACCTTTTACTATCTGGTCATTCCTTTTTTAGAGTGCAACAATCGCACCTCGTAAACCTGGACCATATCGATCGTTATGATAAAGCAGATGGCGGTGCAGTAATTATGAAAGATGGCAGTTCTGTTCCGCTATCACCAGCAAAGAAAGAGCAGTTTTTTCAGATCTTAGAGAACCTCTAACGCTTGATCTAGATCCTCTATTAGGTCTTCAACATCTTCTACGCCTATACTGAGTCGAATTAAACTGTCGACCACTCCACTTTTCTCTCGTGTATCTTTTGGAATGGCAGCATGTGTCATTGTAGCTGGATGTCCAATTAAGGACTCAACACCACCCAGAGATTCTGCCAATGCAAAAACTTTTACTTGCTTCACCAATTTTAGTGCATCTTCCAAATCATTCCCTTTGACCGTAAATGATAGCATGCCTCCGAAATCTTTCATCTGCTCCTTAGCAATATGGTGGTTTATGTGGTCTTCAAGACCAGGCCAATACACTTTCTCTACTTTTGGATGCGCTTGAAGAAAGAATGCAACTCTTGCGCCGTTTTCACAATGCCTTTGCATTCTAAGATGCAAGGTTTTAATGCCGCGAAGAACTAAAAAACAATCCATCGGGCCGGCAATTGCACCTGATGAGTTTTGAATGCGGTAAATTTCGTCTGCTATTTCTTGTTTTGAAGTAATTAAGGCACCCATGACCACATCAGAATGACCGCCAAGGTACTTTGTGACTGAATGCATGACAATGTCTGCACCTAGATCAAGTGGATTCTGAAGGTATGGCGTAGCAAAAGTGTTATCGACACATAGTATAGCATTTGACTCATTAGCAAGTGAAGCAAGTGCTTTTATATCAATAATATTGATCATCGGATTGGTAGGCGTTTCCGCCCAAATTAGCTTAGTTTTTTCCGACATTGCTCTTTGTGCTTCTACAATATTCTTCATATCAACAAAATGAAAAATAATACCATACTGCTCATAAATAGTTTTAAACAAACGATATGAACCACCGTAAAGATCATTTGTAGCAACAACTTCATCCCCTGGTTTTAACATTTTAATCACGCAATCAATTGCAGCTATTCCCGAAGCAAAACAAGCGCCATACTTACCATTCTCTAGAGCAGCTAAATTCTTCTGTAAAATGTCGCGGGTTGGATTTTGCGTACGTGAATATTGGTAACCCTTATGATTTCCAACACCATCCTGAACAAATGTAGAGGTTTGATAAATAGGCGTCATAATCGCTCCCGTAGTAGGATCTGGATCAATGCCTGCATGAATTACTTTTGTTCCAAATTTCATTTTGAAAAATTTTAATTATAATCGTTTGAAAGTACTATAATTCAACAAAAGGATCCCAAAAAAGAATATTAAAATCAACAACAATATCCTCACGAATAGCGATCCCCTCTTTCTCCAGGAGCTCTTGCATAAGGTTAGGTTGCTGAAAATGATGCTTACCTGTAAGCATTCCATTTCTGTTGACTACCCGGTGGGCAGGGATATCATCAAATTTATGTGAAGCATTCATTGCCCAACCTACCATTCGAGAGGATCGCTTAGACCCAAGATAATTTGCGATTGCACCATAAGAGCAAACCCTTCCGGTTGGAATGAGCCTTACTACATCGTATACATCGGAAAAGAAATCAGAATTACCAGACATTGATTAATTTAATATTAAAAATAACAGATTTTATGTTGCATAAAAAAAGCCATCAAACGATGGCTTTAAATATTGTTTAGAGATATTGGCTCTATTTAGCTTCTATCCATTTTCCTTCTTCATCGTAATGTGAAAGACATTCTGCAGTCTCTTCTTCGCTACACCCTTTTTCGACGCACATTGCAGCACATTCATCTTTGGTCATTTCGGCGCACTTAGACAAATCACATTTCATTTTTTCTGCGCAACAAGACTTACCTTCTTCTTTATCGCAAGAATCTTCCTTCGCACAAGACTTATCTTTTTTGTCTGCACAACATTCTGTTTTATTCGCTGAGCAAGCCGCAGCATCCTCATTCCCATGTCCATTTCCTAAAATCGGCGCAATTACCAAACCAATAAGACAGGTTAACTTAATAAGTATATTCATAGAAGGGCCTGATGTATCTTTAAAAGGATCACCCACAGTATCACCAGTAACTGCTGCTTTGTGCGCATCAGAACCTTTATAGGTCATCTCTCCGTTAATCTCAACACCAGCTTCAAAAGACTTTTTAGCATTATCCCATGCACCACCGGCATTGTTTTGAAAGATAGCCCATAATACACCCGAAACAGTAACACCTGCCATATAGCCACCTAACATTTCAGCAATGATTAAATTGTTATCTAAATAGACAAGTTTTCCTAAAAGGACAATGCCTATTGGGAAACCAATAGTTAGTATACCAGGGAGCATCATCTCTTTAAGAGAAGCCTTCGTTGAGATATCAACACACTTCGCATAATCAGGCTTACCCTTGCCTTCCATAATTCCTGGGATCTCTTTAAACTGTCGTCTAACCTCATAAACCATTTCCATCGCCGCTTTACCAACTGAGTTCATGGCTAGAGCTGAAAATACTACCGGAATCATTCCTCCGACAAAAAGCATTGCCAATACGGGAGCTTTAAAAATATTAATACCGTCTATTCCAGTAAACGTAACGTAAGCCGCAAATAATGCCAAAGATGTAAGTGCTGCCGAAGCAATAGCAAAACCTTTCCCAGTTGCTGCAGTTGTGTTACCAACTGAATCTAAAATATCAGTTCTTTCTCTAACGATTGGATCCTGCTCACTCATTTCAGCGATTCCACCTGCATTATCCGATATCGGTCCAAAAGCATCAATTGCAAGCTGCATGGCTGTTGTTGCCATCATCGCTGAAGCCGCAAGAGCTACACCGTAAAACCCTGCAAAAGCATACGATGTCCAGATTGCAGCAGCAAAAAGTAACACCGACGAAAAAGTAGATATCATACCCGTAGCTAAACCTGCAATAATATTCGTACCTGCTCCCGTTGAAGACTGCTGAACAATTTTTAAAATCGGTTTCTTACCTAAACCTGTATAATACTCCGTGAACGACGAAATTGCTGCACCAACCACTAATCCCACTAGTGTTGCATAAAAAACATTCATAGAAGAAATGGTTTTAATTCCTTCACCATAAAAAGACATTTGCATTTCAGCCGGAAGCATCCACTTTACAAGAATAAAACATGAAACAGCAACTAAGCCTATTGAAGTCCAATTACCAATATTTAAGGCCCTTTGAACTTGTGCCTCTTTCGCATCATTTGACGAGATTTTGACAAGCAATGTACCTAAAATAGAAATTATTATTCCAAATCCTGCAATAGCCATGGGTAACAAAATCGGACCAATGCCGCCGAATGCGTCGTCAATTACTCCACCCATATCTTTAATCACATAATTACCGAGTACCATTGCTGCTAATACCGTTGCGACGTAAGAACCGAATAAATCAGCCCCCATTCCTGCAACATCGCCTACATTGTCACCTACATTATCTGCAATAGTTGCAGGGTTACGTGGATCATCTTCAGGTATACCAGCCTCAACTTTACCAACCAAATCTGCTCCCACATCTGCTGCCTTAGTGTAAATACCACCTCCAACTCGTGCAAAAAGTGCTATAGATTCTGCTCCAAGGGAAAAACCTGCAAGCGTTTCTAATACAATGGTCATGTCATCAGTATTTGTCCAAACACCTCCCATTACGTAATGGAAAAAGAATATGAAGAATGATGTTAAACCTAAAACTGCTAAACCAGCAACACCAAGTCCCATTACAGTACCACCACCAAAAGAAACTTTTAACGCATTAGGCAAACTCGTTTTTGCGGCCTGTGTTGTTCTCACATTTGTCTTAGTGGCAATTTTCATCCCCATATTTCCTGCTAATGCTGAAAAAATAGCACCAACAATAAAAGCTACAATGATCAAATAACCAGTTGAAGGTACAATGTAGGCTACACCAGCTAAAGCAACACTCGCTCCAATGACAAAGACGGTTAGCAATTTGTATTCAGCCTTTAAAAAAGCTAAAGCCCCTTCATATATATGATCTGAAATTTCTTTCATTTTGCCGTCTCCAGCATCTTGTTTCATAACCCATGCTTTCTTAATAAACATGTATAACAAACCTACAACAGCTAATATAATAGGTAAGTAAATTGCAATTGATTCCATAATTCTAATTATATAGTATTTTAAGGCGCCAAAAGTAGACTATTCTGTCAACCTTTGCAAACCTAAAGCATAAAAAAAGGAGTGACAGGCACTCCTTTCATATTTAAAAATAATATCTCTACTTGCTGTAAGTAGCTTGACAAGTTCCAGACCCTCCTGTTAAAGGTGTTGTATTTTGCCAAGTAAAAGTAATTGTGAAGCTCAAACCATCAGGATTCATTGTGCCGAATCCAGAATAAATTATATCTCCAAGCCCTCCTGGTGCTCCATCAGAAGCCTCTGCAACAGAAATAGCATCTCCATCTATTTGGCAAATTGCTGTTCCATAGCTCCCTGTAATACCATTTAAAAATTCAGTAATTAAAATCTGTTCAGTATTTCCTCCTGCTATAACGTTTGGTGAACCATTTAACGCAAGGCCAGTTCCTCCGCCACAATTATCAGAAACACTCCAATCACCTAACCAAGTATCTTGATTCACTACAACATGAACCATTCTTGTTACGGTTGTGGTACCGTTATCATTCGTAGCAGAATAAGACACTGTATAATCACCAACTTGACCCGCATCAACATCACTAACGTCAGAAATCATGACAATAGCACCATCAATATTTGCAGCAGTCGCATAAGGATCTTCCCATAAAGTAGCCACACTTATAGTAGTATCGGCTGCTCCTATAATTGAAATTATTGGAGAATAAACACAAGAGCCATCATCCTTTTTAGCTTCTTCGTTATAATTTGATGCTGAAGTATCCATACATCCTTTTTTCTTACATGATACTGAAAACATAAATACAGTCAGTACTGCGAGTATTGAATAAAATTTTGTTCTTTTCATAAAATGATTTTTTCAAATGTACTTAAATTATGAATAAAAAAAAACGGCACCGAAGTGCCGTTCCTTCAAACGATTTGCTAATTAATCTTGCACTACCTCAGTCGATACTTCTGGCGTTACAAGAGCCTCTTTAATTTTATTCTCTAATTCTTCAGATAATTCCGGATTGTCAAGAAGTAGATTTTTAATAGAATCTCGTCCCTGACCCAACCTAGTTTCACCATAAGAAAACCAAGAACCGCTTTTCTTCAATATATTTAATTCAACCCCTAAATCAATGATTTCTCCTATCTTAGAAATCCCTTTACCATACATCACGTCAAACTCTGCACGTCGAAATGGTGGCGCTACTTTATTCTTAACTACTTTAACTTTGACTCTATTCCCTTTAACCTGATCACCATCTTTTAGTTGTGTAGATCTTCGAATATCAATCCTGATTGATGAATAAAACTTTAAGGCGTTACCGCCGGTAGTTGTCTCTGGGTTACCAAACATTACCCCTATTTTTTCACGAAGTTGGTTAATAAAAATACAGCAGCAACCTGCTTTATTAATGGAACCAGTAAGCTTTCTCAAAGCCTTTGACATCAATCTCGCCTGAAGACCCATTTGAGAGTCTCCCATTTCACCCTCAATTTCCGCCTTTGGTGTTAGTGCAGCTACTGAATCAACTACAATTAAGTCAATTGCCCCTGAACGAATTAAATTGTCAGCAATTTCCAGTGCCTGCTCACCATTATCAGGCTGTGAAATCAAAAGATTTGCTACATCTACACCTAAATTTTTTGCATAAAATTGATCAAATGCATGTTCTGCATCGATAAATGCCGCAATACCTCCTTGCTTTTGAACTTCAGCAATCGCGTGAATAGCAAGCGTCGTTTTACCAGATGATTCTGGCCCATAAATTTCAACGACACGACCTTTTGGGTAACCTTGAATACCTAAAGCTAAATCAAGTGTTAATGACCCTGTTGGTATAACATCTACTTTTTCAACAGGAGAATCTCCAAGCTTCATTACGGCACCTTTACCATAGGTTTTATCTAATTTCTCCATTGTAAGCTGCAATGCTTTCAGTTTCTCTTTGTTTAATTCTTTATTTGGCATATCGTTTGTTTTTTAGGCCTTGGACCTTAATTAATAATGAGTCAAATGTATTGCATGAAGTTCGTAAACAATTTACGAACTAGTTTAATTCTAATAAATTAAGGATTTCATTTGCGTGGTCTTTCGTCTTAGGCTTTTGGATTATATGAGAAACAAACCCCTTCTCATCAATCACAAATGAAATTCGATGAATCCCTTCATACTCTCTGCCCATAAACTTTTTAGGACCCCAAACTCCAAATAAATTAATCACCTCTTTATTTTCATCTGCTAAAAGGGAGAAAGGCAACGTAAATTTACTTGAGAATTTATCGTGACTTTTAACCGAGTCAGCGCTTACACCCAAAACTTTAATTCCATGAGATAATAATGCATCATAACCGTCTCGCAGGCTACATGCCTGAGCAGTACATCCTGGAGTATTATCCTTTGGATAAAAATAAACTACCCACTTTACTCCTTTAAAATCAGAAGTTGTGACTTTTGTATTATTCTGATCTACACCTTCAAATGAAGGAACTGTATCACCAATTTTCAATGTCTTCATATTGTTTATATTTTAATCTTTATGATTGACGTAATTTTAATCAAATATAATTATAATTATAACTAAGTCATCATTTCAACAAAAAAAAAACAAGAAAGTTTGAAATCTATTTTAGACTATTCGTTCCCAGACATAGTTCCCAATTCCTTAAGCATAGTTTCAAGCAACTTTACAGAATTATCCGCATCATCCGCATCAATTTTTAGAACTTCTAATTCCTCCTCCAGGGTTGAAATACAGTATTGGACGGCCCGTGCAAAGTACATCTTAATATAAGAACCTCCATTCTCTTTGTAATGTTTAAGTACTTCTGGCAGTCTTTCTCTAAGGGAAATATCTTGTCGTAAGGTATATGATATATAATAAAACATCATTCTAATCTCACCTTCATTTTTCCATTTTTCGCCTTGATTAAAAATCATGTCTTCAAAAAATAAGCGCTCTTGCTCTTCACCAACTGCGCTATACACCTCAGCAATAGTTAAAAGAAGATCATCACCTGCATCCTTTTGAATAGATCTTGCAATAGCTAAACCTGCATCTTGATCTAAATCAACCAAACTAGAAAATGCATTTGAGCGAACCATGCGGGACGCGTCCTTAAGTATTATACCTTCAAGTTTTTCTAACTTTTCACGCATTGTAAAATCAGTTTCTAAATAGGCCTCACACATCGCCGAACGCACCTGCGAAATTGAATCGTTTTCCAGTTTTTCAGTGACCAATTTTTGAAGTTTAGTATTGGCTTCAATTA
>Ga0257120_1001347_pt1 | contig 16316 bp, 12 predicted proteins | sample SI106_10metaG_FD_190153 | JGI IMG/M metagenome (GOLD analysis project Ga0257120, IMG submission 190153) | Marine microbial communities from Saanich Inlet, British Columbia, Canada - SI106_10 | ecosystem: Environmental > Aquatic > Marine > Inlet | place: Canada: British Columbia | collected... | reverse complement strand
TGTACAATTCAATTCGATCTGCACCTGTTTTTGCAGCTGCTTCAATTTGTTTTAAATCGGTACCAATAAAGACAGACGTTCGGATACCATTTTGTTGAAATTCAGAAATAACTTCTTGTAAAAAAGTCTGATGTTTGATCGTATCCCAACCCGCATTAGAGGTAATTGCATCTACAGCATCTGGAACCAAAGTAACTTGTGTAGGTCTTGATTCCAAAACCAAATCGATAAAAGAACGAATGGGATTTCCTTCAATATTGTATTCCGTATTTACAACAGTAACCAAATCTCTTGCATCCTGATATTTGATATGTCTTTCGTCGGGTCTTGGGTGAATGGTGATTCCCTGGGCACCGAAATCTTGAATATCGGAAGCCACCTTTAGAAGGTTTGGCACATCTCCACCTCTTGAATTGCGTAAAGTTGCAATTTTATTGATATTTACACTTAACTTTGTCATGGTCTAAAATTAGCTTGCAAAGATAACCTATTAAATGATTTTATCCTATATTCGTAGAGTATGAACATCACTGATTATATCTTAAAAGAAATCCAACCGCTCACAACTAAAAGCAATGTAAAAATGGCGCAAAGGTTGTTTCAGGAGCATCCAATCACCCATCTTCATTTGGTTGAAGAAGGAACTCTTTTGGGATCTTTTTCTGAAAGTGACATTCAAACACTCGAAAATTCAGAAACCTCTTTAGAATCATATACCTCCCTTTTGGATTGGTTTTTTGCTGAAGAATCTTCAACGGTATTAGAATTGTTGCAACTCTTTGCCAACAACGACTGCACAATCCTTCCGGTATTAAATACTAATAAAAAATACATTGGTTATTACGATTTGTCTGACGTTTTAGATGTTTTTACAAGCAGTCCTTTTATGCTAGAAGAAAGCGAAATATTGGTCGTAGAAACCCAAGAAAACAATTTTTCTATGAGCACCATTGCTCAAATTGTAGAAGCAAGTGGCTGCAAATTACTAGGTGCTTATATTTCAGAAAAAAAAGAAGGACAAGTACAAGTAACCCTAAAGATCGTAGCCCAAGAAATCAACGAAATCATACAAACTTTTAGAAGATACGACTACACAATTGTTTCTGTTCATGAAAACGATGTGTATTTGGACGATTTAAAAAACAGATCACAGTATCTCCAGAAATACCTTAATATGTAATGAAAAAAATAGCCATTTACGGGCAGTCCTATTCGCTAACTACAGATAAAGAAGTTCAAATCTTATTAACTGTTTTGGAGGAACAAAAAGTAACTATATTTTTTGAAAAACAATTTTATGCGCTTTTAAATCAAAACAATTCTTTACCAAAAACCTACGCAACATTTGAAAGCTTTGACGATTTAAACTCTTCGTTCGATGTTTTATTCACTATTGGTGGAGACGGAACTATTTTAAGAGCAGTAACTTATGTAAGAGATTTGGGCATTCCCATTTTAGGAATCAATGCAGGAAGATTGGGTTTTTTGGCAACAATCAAAAAAGAGGCCATTCATGAAAGCGTTACTTGTGTTTTTAACAACGAATACAGCATTCAAGAACGGTCTTTGTTGCAAGTAGAGACTTCTCCAGAAATTAAAGGGCTTTCAGAATTGAATTTTGCCCTAAACGAAGTCACCATTTCTAGAAAAAACACCACCTCGATGATTGGTGTCAAAACCTACTTAGACAAAGAATACCTTACCAATTACTGGGCAGATGGTTTGATTGTTGCAACGCCAACAGGCTCAACAGGATATTCTTTGAGTTGCAATGGACCTGTCATTTTGCCTGCATCCAAAAGTCTGGTAATCACTCCTATTGCGCCACATAATTTGAACGCACGACCAATGGTCATTCCAGATAATACCGCTATAGAATTGGAAATTGACACGCGAGAAAAAGAGTTTTTAATCTCTTTAGACTCCCGTATAATTACAGTTCCCAACAATACCAAAGTAAGTATCCGCAAAGCATCCTTTACGGTAAAAAGCATGTTACCCAACAATCAATCTTTTTTGCAAACCTTAAGAAGCAAATTATTATGGGGAGAAGACATTCGAAACGAACCGAATCTTTAATTCATTGCCCACAATAAAAGCTTAAATTCCTTGTTATTCAAAAAAGACTGATTATTAACTTTTTAAAGCAAATGGAAATCCATATATTTGCTCGCTATTTTCGAGGATGAAAAAATGTTTATTATTTTTAATTTGTGTAAGTTTTTCAGCAATTTCGCTGGGACAAATTAACGAAATAGGTTTCTTTGTAGGAGGATCTAACTATATTGGTGACATTGGTCGTACTCATTACTTGTACCCCAACAAACTTGCCGGAGGATTGGTTTACAAATGGAACTGGAATCCAAGAATGGCATTACGAAGCACTTTGAGTATTTTACCAATAGAAGGCAATGACAAAGATGCAGAAACCGATTTTAAAAAAAATAGAGGTTTTCAATTTAACAACACCATAAACGAGTTTGCATTGGGATTAGAATATAATTTTTACGAATACGATATTTCTTCTTCAGAAAAATCAGCAACTCCTTATATTCTTATTGAGTTTGCAGCCTTTAATTATAAATCGGTGCAAACGATAACCAACATAGGCGAAATTATTTATACAGATAAAACATCCTTTGCACTTCCTTTTGGCGTTGGATATAAAGCGAAACTTTTTGGACCCGTAGCCTTTGCTATTGAAGCAAAGGTACGATATACCTTTGAAGATGATCTCGATTTCTCTACAGGTAGATTTCCAATATTGAATTACGGAGGTAAAGGAAATGATTGGTATGCCTTTACGGGTATTTCTATATTCTACACCTTTGGCCGCCCAGCTTGCTACACCCAAGGACTATAAATGATGGATAAAAAACTACAAATTAATTTACATAATATCCCTAAGCACGTTGCCATTATTATGGACGGAAACGGACGTTGGGCAAAAGGTAAAGGAATGAGTAGGGTTTTTGGACACAGAAATGCACTAACCGCAGTAAGAGAATCGGTTGAAGCTGCTTCAAAAATTGGCGTAAAAGCTTTGACACTTTATGCTTTTTCTACAGAAAATTGGAAACGACCAAAACTAGAAGTAGATGCTTTAATGAGTCTGCTCATTCATACACTAAAAAATGAATTGGATAGTTTTCAAAAAAATGGTGTGTGTGTAAATGCCATTGGAGGCATCAAAAACTTACCTGAAAAAGCACAAAAAGTGTTAAACGGAGTCATTTCAGACACCCAAAACAATACGAGAATCAAATTAACTTTGGCTTTAAGTTATGGTTCGAGAGAGGAAATTGTTAATACTATCAAAAACATATCTAAAAAAGTTGTTAATAAAGAACTTTTGATAAAAGAAATTGATGAAAATACTATAAATAACCATTTATATACATTTAATTTGCCCGATGTTGATTTAATGATAAGAACTAGCGGAGAACAACGCATTAGTAATTTCTTATTATGGCAGATGGCATATGCCGAATTATATTTTACAGATATACTTTGGCCAGACTTTAGAGAAGCGCATTTTTATGATGCAATTATAGAATATCAGAATAGAGAACGACGATTTGGAAAAACAAGCGAACAGATTACAGAATAGTATAACTGTTGTATTAGGAATTACAGCACTTTTTTTTACTTTACTAGCCAATGGGCAAACTAAAATAGACAGTATTCTTCCGATTCAAAAAGACAGCATTCCCCTTAATCAGTCTTTTGAAAAAGGAAAAGAATATATTTTAGGAGGCATCAGTGTAATAGGCTTGAAAAAGTTTAGTGAAGAAACCGTGCGTGTTTTTACAGGATTAAAAACCGGACAAAGCATCAAAATTCCAGGAGATAAATTGACCAGTGCGATCAAGAAATTATACGAGAGCAAGCAATTTAGCAACGTAGATGTCTATCTTGAAAAAGTAGATAGCACCTCCATTTACCTCCAATTTGACGTACAAGAATTGCCTCAACTGAATGCAGTAAAAATTGCAGGAGTAAGTAAATCAAAATCCAAAGACCTAATCAAAGATGCAGAATTAAAAACGGGTGTAATGGTGACAGACAACCTGATTGTAACCACCAAAAACTACATCAAAAAAAAATATAGCGACAAAGGGTACTTAAAAACAAAAGTAAACTTAATCACTCAAAAAGACTCTTCAGATATCAACACGGTTAACATGTCAATCCTTATTGACAAAGGAAATAAAATAAAAATCAAGAACATCAATTTTATTGGAAACACTTTTATTTCTGACAAAAAATTGAGAAAGACGATGAAAAACACCAAAAGAAGATTTTTTGGGCGTTTTTGGAAAGCATCAAAATATATTGAAGATGACTATCGAGAAGATTTAGAAAGTATCTTAAAAATGTACAGTGTTTTAGGATACAGAGATGCACGTATTTTGAGTGATGAACTTACCTGGAATGATGACAACACCATCAATTTAAACATCACATTGGAAGAAGGAAAACAATACCGTTTTTCTGAAGTACTGTTCGTTGGAAATAAAGAATACACCGACGAATTTTTAAATCAATTTTTACGTATTGAAAAAGGAGATGTCTACAATGGAGTTGTTTTAAAAGAACGCGTAAGTGGTGATGGGACTCCTACTTCCGAAGATTTATCTACCCTATACCAAGACAATGGATTTTTATTCTCTTCGGTAAATGCAGTAGAAACGAAGGTAGAAAACGATTCGATAACTGTAGAAATTAGAATTCGTGAAGACGAAAAAGCGACCATAAAAAAAGTAACCGTTACCGGAAATGACAAAACCAATGACCATGTAATTTTTAGAGAATTACGTGTAAAACCAGGCGATTTATTTAGCAGAAGTGCCATCATTCGTTCGATTCGTGAAATTGGCCAATTGGGCTTTTTCGATCAAAACGTAACTCCAGACGTTGTTCCCGATTACCAAAACAAAACGGCAGACATCAACTTTAATGTAGTCGAAAAAGGAGGAAGCCAAATAGAACTCCAAGGAGGATATGGTGGGGGTTCTTTTATTGGAACACTCGGACTTTCCTTTAACAACTTTTCTTTCAGAAATATTTTCAACAAAGCAGCCTATAAGCCACTGCCAATGGGAGATGGGCAAACACTATCTATCCGTTTGCAATCGAGTAGAACCTTCAATACTTATAGTTTTTCATTTGCAGAACCTTGGTTAGGAGGTAAAAAACCACAATCCTTATCTTTCTCAATCTACTCTTCAAATCAGTACCAAATTAATCCTCAAACTTTTGATGTCGATAGAAATCAGAGTTTAGGAATTATTGGAGCATCATTGGGCTTAGGACAACGTTTGAAAAGACCCGATGATTTCTTTCAATTATCACAAAGCATCAGTTATCAAAGCTTTAAATTAAACAACTACGGATTTAGAGTAGGTAGCGCCATCTTAAGTAATGGAACCTTAAATAACTTAGCGTACAATGTAAGTTTATCAAGAAACTCTGCCGGACCTAGTTTGATTTTCCCTACCTATGGATCTGAATTTACGCTCGCAGTAAAAGCAACCCTTCCGTATTCATTGTTCAATAAAAAAGACTATACCATTGCAGATGATTTATCTGCTACCGAAAAAAATGCAAAAATTGCTGACAATTACAAATGGTTAGAATACTATAAAGTAAGTGCAAAAGGAAAGTGGTACACCTCTTTTACCGATAAATTGGTTTTAATGACCAATATCGAAACCGGATACTTAGGCTACTATAATGATGCAGTAGGGCATACTCCATTCGAAAGGTATTTTGTTGGGGGAGACGGTGTTGCTGCATTTCAATTGGATGGTAGAGAAACCATTGGATTAAGAGGATATGAAAATAGTAGACTCACCCCTTTAGAAAATGGAGGTGGAACCATCTACAACAAATATCAATTGGAATTAAGATATTCGATCACCGACACCCCATCGGCATCGATCTATACTGTAGGTTTTTTAGAGGCCGGAAACTCGTATGACAATTTTGTTGATTTTAATCCGTTTGAAGTGAAGAGATCTGCCGGTGTAGGTATTCGCGTATTTATGCCCGCCTTTGGTCTTTTAGGAATCGATTTTGCTCATGGATTTGATCCATTACCAGGACAAAGCATAAAATCGGGCTGGCAAACACATTTTATAATCGGAAGACAGTTCTAGAAAAATAGTACATTTGTAAGATGTCATTTTTTTGGCACAGTTTTTTCTAAACAAATAATGCAATGAAAAAATTAGGTTTTTTTATCGTTCTTTCACTTTCTGTCGCTTTCGGATATGCACAGAAAAGTCAAAAAATAGCTTTTATAGATATGGAATATATTCTTGAAAATCTTCCAGAATATATAGAAGCTCAAAATACATTAGAAACCAAAATAGAAAAGTGGAAAGGGAATTTAGACAAACAAGCCAGGAATATTGAAGTTTTAAAATCGGACTTGGCCAATGAAAAGGCAATTTTAACCAAAGACCTTATCGAAGAAAAAGAAGAAGAAATCACCCTAAAACAACAAGAACTACGAAGATTAGAATCTTTATATTTTGGTCCTAATGGCGATATGTTCTCCGCAAGAAAGCAATTAGTCAAGCCAATACAAGACCAAGTATATAATGCCATTCAAAAAATTGTCATTGCTAAAAAATATGATTTTGTTTTTGATAAATCTAGTGACTTAGTCATGCTTTATTCAAATAAAAAATACGATATTAGCGAACTAATTTTATCATCTATTGATAAAAAAAGAAATATTGCAGAACGGGATGCTAAAAAGAAGGAAAAGATTACGGCACCAAAAGAATTGTCGGAAAAACAAGAAAAGCTAATCGCATCCAAAAAAGCAATATCCGAGGATAGAGCAGCAGCAATAGAAGCTAAAAAAGAAAAAAAGAGACTGCTCATTGAAGCAAAAAAGAAAGCTTTGGCAGAAAAAAAAGAAGCAAAAAGACGCCTTTTAAAAGAAAAACAAGAAGCTGCTAGAAAAAAAAGAGAGAACTAAAAAAACAAGAAGAACACTAATAATTAATTAAAAGAAAACAAAAATGAAGAATTTTAAAACGTTGCTATTAATCGCTGTATTTACATTAGGATTTGCTGGAATTACAAATGCTCAAAAAGTAGCTCATGTTGATTTTGAAAGAGTAGTTGCAAACATGTCTGAAACAAGAGCATTGTTCGCTGATTTAGACAAAAAAGCAAAAATATTGAAAGATGATATTGATGGAATGAAGAAAAAGTTCGAGAACAAAGCGAAGAAATACGACGCAGAAGCTTCAACTCAAACTGAAGAAACCAATCAAAAAAGAAAAACAGAATTACAAACAGAATATCAAAAACTTCAAAATGTTCAGCAAATGGCACCAGCAGAATTGCAACAATTGCAAAGCCAAGGTTTGGAGCCAATAAACAAAAAAGCAATTGACGCGATCAACGAAGTAGCTGCAGCAAAAGGAATTTTATATGTCTTTACCTCAAACATGTTAATCGTGAAAAAAGGAGAAGATTTATATGAAGCTGTAAAAGCAAAATTGAACTTATTGGCAGATCCAACACCAAGACAATAAGTATTTCTTTTTAAAAGATTTCAAAACCTACTCTTTTTGAGTAGGTTTTTTTATTTTTACAAACATGAATCCAAAAGAATTCGCGATTGGTATATTTGACTCCGGTGTTGGAGGAACCTCCATTTGGTCAGAAATCAACAGCTTACTTCCGTATGAAAACACCCTGTACTTATCGGACAGCAAGAACGCTCCTTATGGCGAAAAAAGAAAAGAGGACATTCTTCAGCTAGCCATTAAAAATACGGAGTACCTTCTCGACCAACACTGTAAAATCATCGTTGTGGCTTGCAATACTGCAACTACAAATGCCATCTCATATTTAAGGGCACAGTATCAAGTTCCATTTATCGGAATTGAACCAGCCATAAAACCTGCTTCCATTCAAACAAAAACCAATACAATTGGCATTTTAGCAACCCAAGGAACCCTGAACAGCGAACTCTTTGAAAACACCTCTCGGAAAATTGATAAAGAAATTCGTATTGTAGAACAAATCGGAAAAGGGCTGGTAGAACTTATTGAGAGCGGAAGATTGCATTCTCAAGAAATGACAGGCCTATTGCAAAGCTACCTCCACCCTATGTTAGCACAAAATATTGATTGTTTGGTCTTGGGTTGTACCCATTACCCTTATCTAATTCCGCAAATTAGATCGATCATTGGACCAACCATACAAATCATAGATTCTGGTGAAGCAGTTGCAAAACAAACCAAAAAGGTATTAGCTGCTTCTCAACTACTAAATACAACGGTCGCAAAAAGTAAAATAAGCCATCAATTTTTGATCAACAGCAATAAAGGCACATTGGTGGATTTACTAAACAAAAGCAGCCTTAAAATGCAGTTAAAAATTCGAGAAACAAATTTTTAAAAACCATTAAAAGCCGCATTGATATTTGGGCAAGCAGCACCTCTTGGTGTTCTTGTAAATAAATCAAAGCCCACAGTCACTTGATTAAAACCACTATTGGTGAACACTAGCTCGTTCAACTGATGCGTATACGTGTAAGAAAACATAAACTTTTTAAAATTGAGTCCCACTATGGGAGTAAGGTATTGTGAATTCTCAATCGAACCAGAATCAAAATTTCTTCGATAGGATACTGCTGCCCAAAATTGTGTTTCCCCAAAGGTTTTGTAGGCTTTTAAATTAAAATCGGCAATGCGCTCTCCTGTACTTTCTCGAAACTGCAACATTACAGAAGGTTCTAATTGTACAAAATTTTCTGCTCCATAGAAATATCCTGCAGAGAGAATATAATTCCTAAGATCTAAAGGTTCATTGACATTGAAATTATTTTTGGCTGTAAGAAGTAAATTTTTTACAGTCAAATACGAAGAAAACCCTCCTAAATGGTAGGACATTCCAAAATCTGCATTATAATAACTAGTACTTTCTATGACTTGAGCAACAGATGGGTCTCCAAAAAACAAGCGTTGATCGGATTGATTTTGAACAAATGTAAACGACAATCCAAATGAAAGTTGTTCAAAGTTTCGACCGATACTCAAAGGCAAATGATAAGCATAGGTACCTTGAACCCCTTGTTGAGCGTGATATCCATTTTTATCGTTGAACAACACAAAACCATAAGCTGCATTAGACGCTTCACCAAATCGGCTATGAAAGCTAAGGGTTTGCAAGGCCGGTGCATTGGGTATTCCTGCCCATTGCTGTCTTGCAGTAAATCGTAATTTTGAAGCATTCCCAATTCCTGCCGCTGCTGGGTGCACCAGATAGACATTATCAGATAAATAGTCTAAATAAATTGGAAGAGTCTCCTGAGAAAAAGTTTGCATTCCAAATAATAGAGAACACAAAAAACTAATCGTTGTCAAAAATGACTTCATTACGTATAGGATATATAGAATCTCAAAGATATTCATTTTATCACAAATAGCCATTTCCTCTCAAACTTTTAACACGTAATAAAAAGAAATGAGAAGGATTCACTGAAAACTATTGGCAATTAAATTACATCTTAATCAAAAATTTTCAAAAACAGTATTTTCAAAAAAACAGAAACAGTCAATTAATCATAAATAAAATGCTAAAACTGTTCATAAATGACAATTTTTGAGTAAAAAGTTGTAATTATTGAACAAAAACTATATATTACAAGTATTACTTGCTCTCAATGCCAATGTCCTCAAAGAACAGCGTTTTTTACAAAAAAATACTGTTTCAGAAACGGGAATCAAATTTAAAGGAACCTACCATCGGGAAGGAATAAACATCGCTTTAGGACATCAATTTATTGAGACAAAAGTAGTAAACGAAAATGACATTGACATTCCTCGATTTTTGCGAAGAGATGCGGAAGTACTCAGAGAACAAGCTTTTTTTATTCAAAGTACTTTCCAAAACAAATACAATACACTTTTTATAAAACCAGGAGTTCGAATAAATTACATCCATGATTTTGATGTTTTTTTGGTAGAGCCTAGACTTAGTCTTCGAAAAATACTTGGAGCTTCTTTTCAAATAGAAGCCCTTGGAGAAATGAAACATCAAAGCATTTCGCAGGTAGTCAACTTTCAGAATGATTTTTTGGGAGTAGAAAAAAGAAGATGGCAACTTGCTGATAACCTTGAAATTCCTATTTTAAAAAGTAAACAAGCATCTTTTGGGATGCAATATTCCAACAAGGGTTGGCTGGTTGATGCGACCGGTTATATAAAAGCGGTAGATGGGATTACATCACAAAGCCAAAGTTTTACCACCAAGTATGAATTTGAAAAAACAAAAGGAAGTTATCACATTTATGGTATTGATTTTTTGGTTCGGAAACAAGTTCGGAAAATAAACAGCTGGTTTAGTTATTCGTGCATGTCTAACAGCTATAACTTTGACAGCCTTGAAGAACACTCTTTCCCTAGTAATTTTGACACTACACACTCCTTTACTTTTGGGACAACCTATACAAACAAAACATATCATTTCTCTGGAGGTTTTAACTTCAGAACAGGAAAACCTACTTCTATTCCGATAAAAGATCAAGAGGTTACTGAAAGCAGCATTAACTTTGGGAAGGCAAACAGTACTCGAATCACGAACTATTTTAGAGCAGATCTCTCGGCTATATACAAATTGAAAATTACCAAAGAATTTCGATCTGAAATGGGTTTTTCGATCTGGAATGCGTTCAATACCAAAAACACAATTAACCATTATTACCGAATTGGAGCAGACCAAACTGCCAACTCCTACTCTAGACTATCTTTGGGTATTACCACCAACTTTGTCCTTAAAATATTTTGGTAAGGGATTCCTAATGAAAACGAACTTGAGGCATTCTTTTAAAAAATATTGACCAGCATCAATACTGCCATAACTATCATAATCGCATTTTCTATAAATGTCGCTTCTGACATGGGCAATTTTAAGGCCGTGCCCAAACAAGCGCAACGAATTGACTTTTTGGAGACTAATGTTTTGGTGACTCCAATAGTGGTAATCCCCAAAATGATAAGTGTCAAAATTAGAGCAATTTGTAGTTCAACTCGCATTAGAAACAGAAGTCCCAATGCAGTTTCTATAAAGGGATATACTCGTGCATAAACAGGAACCCGCTTTGCCAAAGGATCATACATTTGGAAAGATTCGGGAAAGCCTTTCAAGTCTAACATTTTAAAGAAACTAAAGACGATATAGAACAAGCCCATAAAGTCGAGCATAAATTCGCTCCAACTCCAATTTTTAAAATGCATTAACACACTTGCTACCACAATATACAACAAGATTAAAAACAAGGGTTTTAATTGTTGAAATTTGGTCTTTTCTGCAGTGATGTCTGTCACTGCTTCAGATTCTACAGTAGGAGTCTTTGCAAGAGATTTTAGTGAAATTGTAAATTTTGAGGGCACTGCATTTTGGAGTGCTCCGAGTTCAATGGGCTGTGTCATGCTGATGACTCCCTCCTCTTTCTCAAGATCGATTTCGACTTTAGAAACGGCTTCCAAACTAAGAAGGCCCTTTTCTACAGCTGCCTTACAACCACCACAAGTCATTCCTAATATTGTCACTTTTAGCTTCATTTTTTATGCTGTTTTTTTTCCTACAAAGATTTATGAATTTCTAAATATTCAACAAAAATTCTTCAAAACGTTCTATATTTTTTCTAGTAACGAACTTCGAAATTGCTTTTTTGCTTTTGACAAAGGTACAAATTTATACCCTCGTTCTTGAGGATAAACGATACCTTTAAAAATACTCAGCACGAATATGGCGTGTGCAATTTTTAGCCTCTTTTTTAAATAACAGCCATCCTTAGTGTCAGTATCGCCGCTATTAGCCCTTTTGAAATATTTTGCTTTCGCATAAATTTTTAATTGAACTGCGATTCAAAAAATGATGATTATTAGATAAAGTAACATAAAAATTATATCGAGACCTAAAAGAGCTGTTTCTTCTATTTTTAATTTTTTTATGGGTTCGTAAATTCATCCATAATAAAATAAAAGGACAAGAACTTAAAGTTCTTGTCCTTTTTAAAATTGTCAAACGCCCTTCTATTGTTTTATAATCTTACCACTTTTATACAAAGTTGTTCCTTCATTTATCTTGTAAAAATAAATTGCAGGCGTTAAACTTTGAATGTCTATCTTCTCTGTTGGTTTTACAGGCTGTGATAATACTTTTTTTCCTAATACATCAAACAACTCAAATTGAAGATTCGATTCGGGTATTGTTATTTTTATCTGTATAAAATCGGATGCTGGATTTGGATAAGCTTTCATATTTTTAGTGCTAAAAACATCTGTACTTAATGCGCTTCCAAGAAGTGTAATTGTATTTTCAGTAATATTATAATACCGAACTTCTGTTTCTCCATCATTTCCGTTTGGGTCTGTAATCTTTAGAGAAAATTGATAATCCCCATCTGAAAGTTCCGATAAGTCTAGGTTTTCTAAAGCGGTAATTTCTGCTGCAAGAGAACCTGAAAAATTGAGCGATTGTCTGGTGTTTCTCCCGGATGTGTTTGGATCGCTAATTTCCAAATCATACGTCCCTCCAACATCAACGGTTTCAATAACAACATCTATTACAAAATCATCTAAAGAACTTGTTCCATCATTCTCAAGATTAGATTGGCTATAATAGGCATTAGGCAGTACGGTGTCTTTCGTATAATCCGCCGTTTCTGTTGCAACTAAATTGTCTTCTGTATCCGTAACTTGTATGGTTAACTTAATAATACCATCTAAAACTCCTGAGGTATTTATAGCGCTTACAGAAATACTATCACTTTCAAAGATTCCTTCACCTCTTACAACATTTCCCCCCATCAAACTATAAATAGTATATACATAATTCAGGCCTTCACAAGGCTCGCAGCTCATAGAGGCTGTTATATTGTCTACGTTATAGGTATTCACCACTTTGTCTGTAATCTCTACTTCTAAAGGTTTTGTTAACTCTATGTCAGAATCTATAATGTCAAAACGAACATATTCCACAAAAGAATATTCTTCCCAATTTCCTGCTTTGTCAATCACGTAGGCAGAAGACATTCCCCATAGTCCAGGTGGAGAGCCTTGTGGAAGGGTGAGATTAAAATTATACAGAAGCCATTCATTATTATTATCTGGATTCTGATTTCCACTATCTAAATCTGGATGGTTCATCGTTCCGTTACCCGTTTGATACCCATGAATACCTCCAAGAGGGTCTCTTAACGTAAAATTGACGTTGGATATTCCAGCTTCATGTCCAACAAAATCAGAGAGATCTCTTGCCAATATTGATATCTCTACTCGAGTCTCTCCATTCGGTGCTTCTGGATTCGTTGGCTCTGCAGTAATGGTAATATTATTGATATCTATTTCTGGCTTTAGGCTATCTGGATAGAGTGTTTCTATATAAATACTATCTCTAACTTCTTTAAAAATTTTAAACTTATCTTTTTCTAAGATACTAAAATCTGCGGTGTCTTTGACATGATATACTTTTCCAGTATTTCCGGCAATGTCATCTACAAAGGAATAAGTTGTAGCATAATAGCCAGATTGTAAATGCTCATAAAGCAACAGGTACATTTCAAAATATTTCGTTGAATTGAATCCATTATCCATGTTCCTTTCATCGTCAACTATTGCTGCTGCTTGAATATCTCTCTCATAAACTTCTTCATTGTTATTATTTGGCACAATTAATCTTGCATAGCCTCTAGAGGTTGGGCTAGCATCGTCATGTGAAAAACTTATTTTCAGTGCCCTCATAAGTACTCCATCTTCATTAAGAACACCATTATTACCTCCAGTAGTAAAACGATCTTCTACAATTTCATAGGTATAATCATAATTATACGATGGCGGTAAAATATCTTCTAAAGGATTTTCTATGTAAAGTTTCATACCAATGGTAGAGGTATTTTCATATCGAGTATTGCCCACTGGATCTGATACACTAAAAGAACCTAAGCTCCAGTATCCACTTTTTTCTAATTTGCTAAAAGTGGTGGTTCCTTTTAGAATAGAATCTTGAGCTTGTCCATTTTCGGGGTATAGCTGAATATCATGAATTGTTCCAATACTCGATGCAAATCGAATATATGCAAAACTAGCTCCATCCATACTTGGATCCACTGAATTTAGTGTTGCTCTAATTGTAACAACTTTGTCTTCTTCCGAGCCACCATCTACTTGCAATTCTATTTTGGTAACTTTACCTGGATAGGTGTAATCTGGAAATAAGTTATACACTGTAAAGGTTAAGTCTTCTCTAATTTGTGCAATGTATCGCGTACCATGCATGACCCGGTCTCTTACAAATTCATACTTTCTGACAGACACAGACAATAAGGCATCTGGATTTGTTAGATAAAAAGCAATCGATTCTGACAGGTCTTCGTTTGGATTTTTTAAATGTGCATAGGCAGAAACAACTTCGGTCGTATTGTAGGTAGACCAACCACTTGCTGAGGTAGGATCTAAAAACCAACCACCTAGTTCTGCCCAATCATCTTTTAATTGTTGGTCAAAACTATATGCCCACAAAAAATGGGCTTTTTCATGCAAGATAATTCTTCGAGAACCATTAATATCTCCACCATTAAAGGCCTTCGACATAAACTCAATCGTATTTCTTCCTGCAAAAGCAATTGCAGCTGCACTTGGCATTACAGGATCGTCTTGACCATTTATTCTTCTTACCAAATATTTTAAACCTTCTTGTTTATGAAATCCTTCTGGAAGTTCTTCAAACATGGCTAATATTTCGAGTTTTTCTGATTTAAAAAATTCTTGAAAATTGCTAGAATCTTCACCCATGATATCTTCTGTTCGTTGGTCATCTAACATAAATTCTACACCAAATTTTTCTCTTGCCAACCAGGAAAGTACATCATCATTATTCGCAAAATCTGTGATAAAATTAACAACCACATGGTACAATCTTTTAGAAAAAAACTTTCCTCGAATACCGTCTATGGTAACAATTTGTGGTTCGGCATACACAAATGCACTCTGACTCACTGTAGCATAAGGTATTTCAGTAGTAGTATTTATTGTTAAATCGTTGTCTTGTTCATCATCCGTTAACATAAAAACTCCCCGAATATTTTCTCCCGTCTCATAATTGAGACCGTTTCCTTCACCATATTTTCTGTAAGGTAAATTTGAAAACATTTTATACAACCTATAACTATCTTCATTAGACCATGGTTGAATAGAGTCTGATAAGATAACACCATATTCGGTTCTAAGTTTAACCGCAGAAAAATCATCGGGTACAGCTATAGAATCATTTAAAACAACAATTTTTGCCGGCTCATTCACATATCTTTGAGTTGCGTGTCCAGCTGCACTTCCATCATCTTGCCATGTGTAATCATAATCGTCATTGGTAAGTGGTGTAAGCGTCCAGGTCATACTCGCATCTGTAGGAATATTAACTATTTGCTGTGACGGATAGGTATATCCTGTAGCATCTAACTTAACAGCCCATTCTCCTTCAGCCAAATCAAAACGAACAGTCGTAGTAGTACCGTTGTAATGCGCCCAGTCTTTTAGTAAAATATCTGAAGATTTTTGAACAATAACAAGAATAGAATCTGCCTCTTGGATTCCATCAACGTGAACTTCAAATTGATTTTGTGCAGCAACTGCCATGCTAAGAAATAAAAATAAAATTTTGAAGAAATTTTTCATAAATGGGGAAATTAAATGTGATACATTGTTCTTTTATAAGTGAGTTATACTAAACAAATATGCCATAAAAAAAATTAATGCATAGCCCAGTTTTAGCCCAGCTTATCTCGACTCAACAACAAACCAGTATCTATTACTGTCAATTACCCCTCAAAATTCTCTACAACAATTTTCTTTATTTTTCTATTAAGGGATTTGATTCCATTATAGCTAGAATGTTCCAAAACAATCACCACTAAGTTTTCGTTTATATATTGAGTAAGTCCTGTACTAAAACCATTCCATCGCCCATGATGATACAGGATATTGTCTTTTTTTGAATCTATTCTAAATCCGAAACCATAGGGTATTTTTCTACCATAAATCGTTTCCCCTTTTGAATACATTAAGTCCAATGACTCTTTTTTTAGAAGTGTTCCAGAATGCAACCCAACTGTCCATTTAAACAAGTCTTCTGCCGTAGTATAAATGTTTTTATCGCCTACTACAGCGTCGTTAACGGTGCTCCTTATTTTGATATGCCTCCACCCACGATAGAGTCCGTACCCATGTAACTGATTTTCATGAATGCTATCCTTTTGAAAACTATATACATAAGAATTAGAC
>Ga0257120_1001344_pt1 | contig 16356 bp, 17 predicted proteins | sample SI106_10metaG_FD_190153 | JGI IMG/M metagenome (GOLD analysis project Ga0257120, IMG submission 190153) | Marine microbial communities from Saanich Inlet, British Columbia, Canada - SI106_10 | ecosystem: Environmental > Aquatic > Marine > Inlet | place: Canada: British Columbia | collected... | reverse complement strand
GAACTTAGTATATACAAAGGAGAACCGTATACTCTCCCCTTTAGGGGGAGTATATACAGGTATACTAAGTCTGTACACTAAGTATATACAGGAAGTTTTTAGGGTTGAGTATAGTAATGAATAAATTAATTCACTATCTTGTAGATTCATTTAGAGGCATTCTAAGAGCCTTAATTAAACACTTCTATACAATCATACCAAAAGCAACAGTAATGACAACCAAGGACCTTCTAATAGCTTTAGCTAGCCCCTCAATGCCTAAAGGCAACACCAAGTTGGAGATGTTTAAGTTTTACAACTCTATGGTCGGCAAGAGTAAATACTTTCCGAGACAAGAGAATCCAAAGACATCTTGTGGTAGTTGTATCCAAAGGGTGAAGACTTCTATTTGGAAATGGTATCATAGCGATGAGACCTCTCCGACATACGATTGTTTAACGTTTACAGGTAGGTTTGCAGCCCACAATATTCCTGTGTATGTATACGAGGAATAATGGCAGTAGTTAGAAACAACAACGGTAAGATAGTTAGGGGCCAAGGTGCGGAGCTAACGGAGTTGCAAACCCAGTTCATAGACAGGATTGCCGAGGAGGGTATGGAGTGTTCTAGTAAGATAGCTAGGGAACTTAATTATACTTCCTATTATCGGGATAGGCGAACCGTAGGAACTGCATTCCATCGGGAGCTTATGGCTATAGCTAATGCGGAGATGAAGAGTATCGAAGCAGCCAAAGGAACCAACCTAACGGCTTTGATTAAGATACGAGATGTAGCCTTGTCCAATGGAGATACAAAGGCAGCTATGGAAGCTATTAAGATAATTAACGATATGCAAGGTTATAAGGCTCCTACGAAGGTGCAACAGACCAAAATAGATGTTAAAGCGACTATTGATCTTACTTCCAAGGAAGAAGACGAGGATATTGATTATATTGATATTTAATGGAGTTAAAACTATACAACCCTACTAAGCCTCAGAAGGACTTCTTGAAGATTATTTACGAGGATAAGCCTTTTATAACCTTAGCTGCTATGGGGCGGCAAACGGGGAAGACTTATGCGATGATGAACGATGCTGTAATGAGGGCATTGAATAACAAGAAGCACAGGATGTTCTGGGTAAGCCCTATACAGGAGCAGGCCAATAAGGTGATGAAGGACATAGAGGCTATGTTTAGCTCGCATCAAGAGGTGTTTAATCAGATTATAACTAGGTTTGATAGAAAACACAATGAGGTTTATTTTTATAACGGTAGCTTTATTAAGTTCCGATCTGCCGAGGCGGGGGATAACCTGCGTGGGGCGACCTTAGATTTTATCTACATTGATGAGGCTGCCTTTATCAAGGAGGCATTTATCAACGAAGTGCTGCTACCTATGGTTACCCGGACCAATGGTAGGGTGGTTATGTCGTCTACATTTAATGGTAAGAACTGGTACTGGGAATGGTATCAAAGGGGACTCAAGGAAGATAACTTTAAGCAGATAAAGTCTATTAAAAAGACCTATCTTGACTTAAACGACCATAATGTGGAGGAGACGGTGCTAGGTATACGCAAGAGTATGACGAAGGCACAATTCAATCAAGAGTTTTTATGTAGACCCGTTAGTGCGGATGCATTGTTTTCTGATATTGAGGATTCCATTACTAAACAACTACCCCTAGAATACGAACGGATATACATCGGTATGGACATTGGTGTCGCGCAGGATTATACGGTGCTTACTGCGATGACTGAGGATTATGCGGTTATTGATATTGATAGGTTCAACTTTAAGGAGCAAAATATGGATTCGGTAGAATTCAAGCAGCGCATTAAAGACTTTTACCTTAAACACTTTGATAAACTTGCGGCGGCATACTTTGAGGTTAATAACAATGATTTACTCTTTGATGAGATCACCGATGACGACAGGATGTATAAGATGATACCCTTTCAGACAACGAGTAAGAGCAAGCCAGAGATAATTAAGAACCTTATTAAGCTCTTCGAAGATCACAAGATTAAAATACCCGAATACGATGTGTTGGTAAAAGAATTGTACGACTACAAAAGTAAGCGCAATCCTATTACTGGAAACCTACAGTTTAGCAATACCGAAGGAAAGCACGATGACTGTGTGATGAGCCTAGCCATTGCGGCATACTGCGCGGTAGAGGAGCAGGACGGCGGTATAACAATGTTCTTATGATATCACTGCGCCAGCATATACAGATAATGGAGCATATCCAATCGGGTAAGTCTCCAGAAACCTTGATTGAAGAAATGAAACCTCTAGAGGCATTGGACTTCTCAAGATCCTCAGAGAAGACATATCCTATAACGGACAACCTTAAACAACCAAAAACAAATAAAAGGTTGTATACAAACGTCCAAAGTCTAGTTCTAGGCCAGTTCATAATGCTTGAGCAAATAATAACAGGTAAGACAAAACTACCCGATCACTTAGTAGACCTTGAGATAGCGAAGCTGGTTATTAGACCTAAAGAAAACGAAGTGTTTGATAATGAGGATGTTATGAAGGATAGGCGTAATCAAGAAGACATTCTAGATATGGATGTTAGAGAGGTGTACTGGGTTTTAGACAGTTTTATAGAAAATAGAAACCAAACATTGTTCAAGGACTTCGCTGGAGTGTTTTATGACGCTCAAGATGATTCGGAAGAGGAAGAACAAGAAGAAGAGGAAAAGACTTCGGATATGCTGTTTAATCAACAGTGGTATTGGTATTCTATTGTTAGGACTCTAGCCAATGAAGATATAACTAGATATAGTGAGATATATATGCTTCCTATGAGTACGGTATTGCCGGAGATGTCTTATTTAGCACAGCGTAACAAGATAGAGTCAGCAAAGCAAAGGCAGAGCCAAGCTATGCGTAAATTGTAAATTAAGAAAAGACTGCTGTGAACGATTTAACAACTATATACGAGTTATTCAAGACATTCGGAGACTCCCACGGTATGATCAATGAGTTCAAGCTCATAGGTTCGCTGGAGGACCTGCAACAGATTGAAGTATCCCACAGAGGTATGTATGTTAACCTAGATAGCGCAAATGTATCTAGAGACAATAATAATCCCGTTTATGATATTCTATTCAATGTAATAATTATAGACAAGGTAGCCTTGGATGACGAGATGGGTCTTATAAACTCAAATCAAGAGAACTTGTTTGTTATGGGTCAACTACAAGATTACTTTGGAGACAACTTATTGGGAGAAGACAGATTTGACGAAGTTAATCTGCAAGGATTCTCTGCTGATGATTATAATATAACTACCGCTACGGCGAACTGTAGTTTCTCTGTAGGTAGAAACCCCGGCAATAGAGGTATAGATGTCTAATCCAGCTATAGAACGCCGACTACAAAGGATTGTACTGAATAGAAAGTCATCGGGTGAAGCAACAAAGCAACAACGAGGTGCCTTAATGTTCTATGTTCAAGACGAATTAAATAAGGGAAAGGTAATTACGTTACTTAAAAGAAACCTCAGCGGACCACAAGACAAAGAAGGAAGGCCTTATGATCACAGAGCAACGGGTTTTTTAGAGAAATCTATAAATCCCACTAAGGATGGGCCAAGGGTATTTAATAAACGATTCTTAAGAGTAAGTTTAATAGGTGATAGATACTTAGGTTTAGGTATAAACTTAGATGAGTTCTCCGTTAACATAGAAGCTGCCAGCTACGCTCAAGAGCTTAGTGATGGATATTCATCGTCTGATGTAACGCAAGACAAGGTAGCTAGGTGGATACAAGCGAAAGCAAGAAGAAACCCAAACAGTAGGTGGCAAGCAAGCTATAAAAGAAAAGACGGTTATGAAACTTTTAATTATTACGGAGATAAGGTAACTCAGTCTATAGCTATGTATATAGCAAAGCCTATAACGGATAAGCTACAAGTAAATGGATATGCGGGTAGTGGCTGGATGGAATTCCTTCAAGGACCCGCAGGACTTAAGGGCGCGCTAACCCGCGCCTACGGAAAGTATCTCAATGACTACCCCGCGTATACTTGGGCTACTATGACAAACAAGATTAATAAAATGTTAGAAAAACTCGAGAAATGAGTGAGGATAAAAGACTATCAAGTTTAAAAACTACGCTAGACAAAGTAGCAGGTGTTGTTGAAAAACTAGCAACTAAACTTCAAGAACTTAACAGCCAAATATCACAGTTAGCGGGCAACTCTACTAAGTTAAGTAAGGCGCAGGCAAAGACAGCTAAAGAAACACAAAAGGCTACTAAGGAAACGGAAAAAGGAGCTGAGGCTACTAAAAAAGCCAATAAGGAAAGTAAAGGATTTTTCTCCAATATGGGGAAAAATATCAAAACCATTATATCTTTCTATGGTGCTTATCAAGTATTAAACCTTACCGTAAGAGCGTTTAGCGAGCTTACAGTAGGATCCGCTAAGAGAGCTATAAAACTAGAGAAAGCACTAGCAGATTTAAGAGCTGTAGCAGGATTAACTGCTGACGAGGTGTCAAGACTTAAGGATGTAGTTTTTAGTGTAGCAGGAGTTACTTCGCTTACAGCAACAGAGGTTGTGTCTTTACAGAAAGAGCTTGCTAAATTAGGTACACCAATAGAAGAGATAGAAAACCTAACTAGACCTATTGCTCTTTTGTCTCAAGCACTTGGTGAAGAGCCTGGAGGTGTAGCGGCAACATTAAAGAAAACACTTAATCAGTTTCAAGCAACATCGGAAGAGGCTGATAATTTTGCAAACATAATAACGGGAGCAGTAAACGAAAGTGCATTATCTCTAAACGACTTAGGTACAGCATTAGGTTATGTTGGTCCATTAGGGGCGCAGTTAGGCGTTAGCTTTGAGGAAACAGCAGCATTGCTTGGTATCCTAGCTGATAACGGTTTTAAAGCCTCTAAGGCAGGTACAGGACTTCGTTCGTTCTTTATCGCAGCAGCGAAAGACGGAAGACCGTTTAACGACTTTTTAGAAGATGTTGGTAATAGAAACTTAGATGCTGCTGAGTCTGTTCAAGTATTCGGTAAGGTAGCTGCTTCACAGTCTATTGTATTAGGGAACAATATAGAAAGATATAAGGAGCTATCACAAGAACTTCAGAATTCAGATAGACTTTTTAAAGCCAATGCTGTTCAGATGGCTTCTACGCAAGGTCAGTTAGATTTGTTATCTTCTGCTTATGATAAATTCTCTACAAATTTAGGTGCTGCTATAACTGGGTCTAAAGTCTTTATCAATCTTATAGCTATATTAGATAAAGAAGCCTCTGGCCTTGCGGGAGCATATAGGATATTAGCTGAAGAAACAGAAAGCACAAAAGAATTAACTGATGATTTAATTGAATCTTTTAGGAAGTTTGAAAAAGGAGAAGAAAGTCCAATAAGTCAAAGCGAGGCACTAGGTAGAGCTTTAAGGTTAGTAAGGGAAGAAGGTGAGTTCTCTAAATCAACAATAGACAATACATACGGATTGTTAATGTTCTATTTAAAACAAGGGAAAGACTTACAGGAAGCTTTTGCTTTAGCCTCTCAAAAAACCGGTAGAGGTCAATTGAGATTGTTGACCACTACAAAAGAGCTCGTTGAGTTGATGTATCAGCAATCAAAAGGTATAGATGAAGCGTACATAGCTCAAGAAGCAAACAATGAATCTGTAAAAAGATACAAAGAAGAATACAGCGCGCTACAGGCTTTGACAAAATCCGGGATCAAAGTAGATAAAGAAAAGCAACAGCTACAAGAACAGATAAATATAGATATCTCTAGGTATGCCGGAGAACTAGAGGGTATAAAGTCCATAGGTCTTTCTAGAAACATCACTAAAGAAGAAGAGGAAAGACTACAAGTCCTTGAAAAAAGAATAGCACTTCTAAAGATAGAGAAGGAAAAAATAAATGAATTAAAGGTATCTGATAAAACGCTAGCTGATCAAAGGGTAGCGCAAGACAAGGAAGCAGAAGAGAGATTTAAGTCTGAACTAAACGACTATATTGAGCGTATTGAAGAGACTGAAGATGCAATAAATAATTTACGAGTTGAAGTGGGAGAATCTGCTTTCCCTACCCAGATTGATTTATTAAATGGATTCTTTGGAGGTGCAGAAGACATTATTGCGGAGGCTACTAAAAGATTCGGAGCGGATTCCAATTTTGTCAAAGGTCTAATAAAAACATTTAAGGACACTGCTGATGAAATAAGTGTTCAATTACCAAAGGAAGCAGGTGAACCTATAAACCTAGCCTTAAAAGGTGTGTTTGGAGCTGACGGTGTTGATCTAGCTCAATTGGACCTTGCCCCTATATTTGCTCCGGAACAAGCAAAAAGCCTGTCTGAGAGATTTAAAGAGTTGTTTAAGGATATAGAATGGGGAGAGGTTATAGTTGAAGCTGTAGATACTGCTGCTGAAGCTTTAGACGGATTCAGCGATGTAGCGTTTGAAAATACTAAGAACAGATTAGATCAAGAAATTGATTTGATTAGAAACAGATATGAAACTGAAGAAGACATTCTAAAATCTCAATTGGACAATCAATTGATAACCGAATCACAGTTTAGACAAAAACAAAGTGAACTTAGAAAAGCACAGGTAGCGGAAGAGAATGACATCAATAGACAGATATTCAATGCTGAAAAGAAGCAAGATAGACAAGATGCGTCAACCGATTATTTGCAAGCTATAGCTTCTATTATACCTACATTGATCGCTTATGACAAGACCGCGGACCCCGTAAGTGTTTTGACAAAAGCAGCCATAACAGGAGGTTTAGCCACAGCAGCTTACGGAGCGGAATTATCTGCAATTAGCCAAAGGAAATTCTTCCCTAAGAAATTTGCTGAAGGGGGTGTGGTTAGCGGACCATCCCACGATCAAGGAGGTGTACCTTTTTCCGTTCAAGGTAGAGGTGGATACGAGATGGAGGGTGGTGAATACATCGTCAATAAGAGAGCTACTTCTATGCATCGAGACTTACTTGAGCGTATAAACAAGAGTGGTAGAACTAAAGCAACTACTGGAAGTATGAGGTTTGCTGAAGGAGGATTAGTATCTTCACCTATGAATGAAAGTGTAGATTACCTAAAGGCTATTGCAGAGGCTACTACCTCAACAGCTATAGGCGTAAGTAAGCCTGTAAGAGCTTATGTTGCAGACAAGGACCTTCGTGGTAACGCTACAGAACGTAGAATTAGAGATAGAAACGACAGAATATAATGGCTGATTTAGTATTTAGACAAGGCATAGACCCTTCATCACCATTCGGTGGTATAGGTTTTACAAAGATTAAAGATAATGTTGTTAGGGCAGGTTCCAATATCGGTAATGTTATTCTTCGTGATGTAGTTAAGATTTCATACAACGACACTTTTCAGAAAGCTATATATGGTGTTTGTACAAACGAAGCAACAGGAGAGATAACATTTGATGAAAACATTTATCCCGTTGCATTAAGTACATTTACAGGTACTGTTTACAGATACAATGACACAGATGTAGAGGAGGTAAGTGTTTATAGAATAGGCGTAGATGTTGAGAACGGATTGTATTCAAAAGCTTACAATCAATATGCCTCAAACATATCTTATTCTTTAATCATACCCGCTAAAAGAAACGAATACTTTGGAGTATCTTCAATAATTATAACATCTCCCGATGTAGCATTTTTAGACTTGTGTGACAGCAAGGCATATGGTGTAGGTTTGTCAGAGATATCTTTAGACACCCTAAACAACAAGTTCAAGTCTTCTTTAGAATTTAATATCGCAACTCGTTAGTATGGAGTTTAAGTTAGAGATTAGTGCGGATAATGTCACATATAACGATGTTGACTTATTCCCAGAGCAGCAGTTAGAATATGATTTAGATTTCTACGATAGTGTAGAGATTGATAAGGTAAAGCTACCATTCTACACGAAGCTTCGTATACCACTAACTACAAATAACAAGGCTTCAAATAGGTTTGACTTTGACCCTGTAAACTCTCCTGCTTTAGATTTTCCAAAGGAAGATTTCTATTTTAAAATAACTGTATTCGGAAGTACTTCTACAGAGATAGCGGGTATACTTAATGTTGTTTCATTTGAGTACAACTCCGCACAATCATACATTGAGGTAGAACTTAAAGACTACTTATCAAAGTATTTAGCTAAAGTTAAAGACACAAAACTCGGAGAGTTATATACAGATAACTACTACACGACAAGACATACTTTTCAAGATTTTAAAAAGCTTGTTGTTTTCGGTGGTGAAGCAGGAATAAAAGGGACAAACCCAGACTATACAAGACCGATGTCTTTTCCATACATAGACTTCTGTAACGATGTAGATGGAAAGTTTGGCTATGGAGCAAGACAGTTTCTTGAGTACGGAACAGGTATTGACAGAACAGGTATTATGCCTGTGTTTTCTGTAAAGGAATTTTTACAATACTTAACAGCATATATAAGCTCTGCTGCATTCCCACTTCGGGTAGACTCAAAGTTATTTGAGTTAGGAAACTATGCTTCTACACCAGCATTTGCTGATTTTCAAGCGGAGAAGTTGCATATGGTTATACCATCACAACTACTTGCAAAAGAGGATGTAAACAGAAGAAACTTCTTTGTTAGACAAGCACCTGCTTGGTCTGGAACTAATCAGTCCTTGAACTCCTGTGAAGACCTTAATGGTAACACAAAGCTCATACACACCCAGTGGTTTGGCAATATGGAAACCGCGGGTAACTACGGGACTGATGGTGAGGGCAACCCGTTATACGCCACACAAGATTGGGGAGCTGAAAAAAGAATGGGTTTTTACCCTGCGGATTTAGATGAGGATGGAGATTATTTCTTTGACGGTATACGAGGTTTCTTTTGCCCTAAAGTATCTTTTAATGCGGACATAAGACTAAACTCTGGTGGTACATCTGTCTCTATAGAAAGACCGAAGTTAGAAATACCCGTAGTGGGTGAAGACAAACTCGTAGAGGCTATATATACGAATACCTCAACAATGAGGTTCAAGGTGTATGTAGGTGTTTATGAGGATGGATTTATGGCAAAGAAAATACCTTTGCAAGATTCTCAAGGTGATGATATCATTTTAACAATGCAGAATGTCTATGCTACGCAGCAAGGTAATTCCAACAAAGGAAGCAACGCTGACCCATATGACTACTTTCAGTGTGAAGAAGGACACGAGGACCACGGGGTTATATTTTCAAACGGTGCTATATGGCAAGACGTTATTTGGTTTGAAGACTTCACCGCATACTTCCCTCAAGACCAAGAGATGTTTATTAATGGTGGAAGTAGATATGGTGTAAACTATTTCATTGAGCCTTTAGATGGGGAGCTTGATGTTCGCTACGCGACAGCTTATCAACACGGAGGCAGCCACCACACAGCAACAGCATACGCGCAGAGCTTGTTCAGTGTAGGTCAATTAAGAAAGCTGGTAACAAGAATGTCAAGCTACGCTTCTTTAAACATTAAGTTTAATTCTAATGCTGACACTCTTTTGTATGAACTTACAGATGAGTTTGTAATTAGTGACTCTATAAACCAAACTTGTCCTTTAAATGTATCGGAAATACTTACAGCACTTTTAAAAAGATTTGACTGTGGTTTGTTCTACGAATTTGATGTAACTACTTCGGAACACATACTTCGCATAGACCCCCTATCAATTGTAAGAACGGGTAGCCAAAACATAAATAGTCTAATAGACGATTTAAAGTCTATAAAGATTAGTAATGGAGGAGATAAGGTCAAGTTGCTTGAAATAAACAACAAAGATTATAATTTATACTTTGACGATTTAAATAACGATGGTGTAACTATTGGTTCTACTCTACAGGAGATTAATCCAGAAGGTATCGTAGAGATTAAGTTTGACCTCAAGTCTTCTATATACTATCGTTCTGTTTGTGGTGATGACGCTTCAGATATGGATGGTAATCAAAACTTTCAGAATGGAGCCTTTAGCGAGAAAGAGCTTGGGTTCACAGCAAACATATTTACGAAGAACAAAGATGTAGGTTTAAGATTTGCGTATTTAGACAAGCCTTTATTTGCAAGCAATCTAAAGAAACCTTTTATTAAACTCAAAGGAAATGACCAAAGCGGTCAGATGATTACAGAGACAGAACGCATATATATAGATGTCTCTACACAACATACTTTTAACGGTAGACTTTCTTCAATAAATACTGCGGGTTGGAATCTAATGTTTGAAGATGAGAGTGGTGTTGTTACAGATACCTATACAAATATATTTGCAGCATCTGAAAAGATACTTCAAAGCGAGAACCCTCGTATAGAATTTGATATGGTTGTGCCTACATCTAATTTAGCTTCTTTAGACTTTTTCTTACAAACTCTTACCTGTACAAGGATAACTCCTGGTGGAATCCTCGTTAAGAGCGCAAGCGGTGAGGTGTACGATGATTTTGCTTACATTACTATAGAAGGGATATTGCAATAATTGTAAATTAATACAATGGCCACATACAACGACTACCCACGATCTGCTACTAACAACGCCAAGAAAGTTCTTGAGTGGAAGAAGAAGTATGGAAAGGAAGTTAAGGGAATGACTTCTGTGGGCTGGACTCGTGCCAACCAGTTAGCATCAAAAAGAAAACTATCGTATGACACTATTGCGAGAATGGCTGCTTTTAATCGCCATAGAAAGAATGCTGCGATTGACCCTAAGTATAAGGACACGCCTTGGAAAGATAGAGGCTATGTTGCTTGGCTTGGTTGGGGAGGAACAAGCGGTGTTAACTGGGCAATTAGAAAAGCTGAAAGCATACGAAACGGAACAGTTAAGGCAAGTGTTGATGTGGCTAACGTCCCGTGGGGTGACCGTAAAGTCAAGGATAAATATGTTTCGCAAGAAGATAAAGAAATGATTGACGGAATAGTTAATATTCTTGTTAATGTGAAAGATAAAGATAATCGTGCTGAACTTGCAGAAGCACAGATTGAAATATTAAAACAAGAAGTTAAGGATTTTGATGAAAAAGACTTTCTTCGTAGAATAGGACTTTAAATGGATAAACTACCATTATTTGATATATCATTAGAAGACATCGCTCAAGGGATGTACAAGATTTCTCTTGTAGATAAGCCTGCTATTGAGGAAGACTTCATCCACTTCAACGAAGTAGAGAAGGTACAGATGTTTGCTGATGAAAAGAAGAAAGAGGTTGTAGGACCGATTATGATTCCTAACAAGGAAATCCTACGCTTCTCACCCGAAATGGGATACTACTATGTACGATTCACTGCGGAGACAATCCAAGAGATTATGTACAAGTATTCTAAAGAAGGACTATTTAACGCATTTGGCATTAACCATCAGAATGATACTGACGATGTAGTGATGCTTGAAGTTTGGACTAAAGAGAGTGATAACGATAAGTCTGTAGACTATGGTTACAAGCTACCAAACGGAACCGTATTCGTGAAGGCAAAGATTGAGTCTGACGAATTATTTACTGCAATTGAAAATGGAGAGATAAATGGTTTCTCTATTGAGATTAAAGCAGATATTAAACCAACAATTAATAACGAAGAACAAATGAACGAATTTAGTTTTGGCAAAGAACTTGGTAAGTTGGAGGCTCAATTTGAGACGATGACTAACAAGTACGAAGCAAGAATTGAAGCTTTGGAGAACGAGAACAACTCGCTCCTTGAAGCTGTGACATCTTTTGAAGATAAGTTTGCTGGTATTTCTGATTTGAAGGAAGCCATTGAAATGATTCAAAAGCACATCGCGTCTATGGGTGACTCTCAAGAAGAGATGTCTGAAGACAAAGATGAAGAAGAAGAGATGGCTCATACTCCCGAACACAAAGAGGAGGAAGAGAAAGAAGAAATGAAAGATGACAAGTACGAAGCTACTAAAGAAGTTGCCGAGGAAGTCTCTGAAGAATTTACTGCTGAAGAAGAAACTAACGAGTTGGAAGTTGAGGAGCAATTTGCTGCTGAACAAAAGGCTGAAGAAGTTGAAGAAACAGTAGAAGACAAGACAGTAGTTTTTAATGGTATCACTTCTGAAAAGGTAGATATGATTAACAACTTCTTTAACCGCAAGTAATTATTGTAAATTAATTAAACGAATCCTCTTAAATTAAAATAAAATGAGTATAGTAATATCAAACTTGCCATACGGTGACAGACGTCCAGACCTCTTCATTGATACTATGGTAAAATCGGCAGCGGTACTAAACCGTTTCCGCCTTGTAGATGGTGTTAAAGCTAAAGTAAACGTACCTATCTTTGACGCTACATTATCTTTCGGTTCAGACCTTTGTGTATTTGACGGCAACTCTGCTGCTACAATCGGTGAAAAAGAAATGACTGTAACTACTTACAAGTGGTCTTTCTTAAACTGTAAAAACGCTCTTGAGTCTTCTTACCGTGGTCTTCTTTTGAAGAAAGGTCAGAACAACCCAGAGACTATGGACGCTGAGTTCAAGGATTGGGTATTTGACTACTTCGCAAAATTGTCTGCTGAGAAAGCATTGACTGTTGCAGGTACTGCATTGACTACTGAAATGGCTGCTGACGCTGCTGTATTGGACTACGATACTAACGCTACTTTGTCTTCTGCTAACATCCTTGACAAATTAGAAGGTGCTTACGAAACAATGAGTGACGTTATGTTGGCTGCTGTTTATGGTGATGCTGACCGTGATTTCAAACCTGCTATCTTCTTGGGAACTGCTGCTATGCAACACTACCAAATCGCTATCGCTGGTCTTTACACTACTACTCCACAAGGTGTTGTAGAAGGTGGTGTACCGAACTACTACGGTATGGAAGTTATTCACTTCCCATCTATGCCTGCTAACGAATTTATGATTGCTGCTGCACAGAACATCGTAATGTTGACTGATGAGTACAATGACGTTCGCGCAATTGATATGAAGTACGAAGCTGAACTAAGCTCTGACAAGATTTGGGGACAGTTCAAGTTAGGTTTCTCTTACTTGAAAGGTGAAGAGATTGTCTACGCTAAGAACTTCGCATAATAATAATTAGGGAAAGGGCTTCGGCCCTTCCCTTACTTTAAAATATATATAAAATGGCTTGTACTGTAACTCTTGCTGATATTACTTACGGATGTGATGATTTAGGTATTGGTGGTATTGTAGAACTTCACGTTTCTTCGCGTGCTGCTGCTCTTGCTGTCCTTACTAAAGATGCTGACAATCGTCAGGTATCTGCTGCAAGTGGTGCTGCTTCTGATGTAGTTCAATTCTCTTTCAACTTGAAAGATGGATTTTCTTCTTTCTCTGAAGTCAAAACCGCTAACGCTGATGGAACTTTTTCTACTGTTCCAACTATTACTGCTGAATTCCCAAAGATGGATGAAGCTCGTATTAAAGATTTAAACGCAATGTCTAACGGCGCACCAGAATTGGTAGCTTTCGTTAAGACTGCTGCTGGAACATACCACATTTGTGGTTTAGATTTCGGTCTATATGTTTCTACTATTGACGGTAACTCTGGAACTGGACGTGGTGAGAAAAACCGTTTCCAATTAACCTTAACTGGTGAGGAAGCTGGATTGTCTTACGGAATCGTAGGTGCTGATGCTGCTGCTAAAGAAGTTATCTTCGCTGCTGCAACTGCTTAATAGCAATCTTGTAAATTAACACAAGGGGGTGAGGCGAAAACCTCGCCCCTTTTTATTTAAAAATATATGGCTTTCAACTGTTCTATTCTTTTAAGCGATATTGATATCAATTGTAACAAAAGAGTTACGGGTGGTATCAAGAAAGCTGTCCTATTATTACAAAAAGACTTGACGATTACTTTCAGCCCAACGGATGAAACTCAAGTAACTCAAGTAGACACACTAAATACCGTAACCTTTGCTCATAACCCAAAGGACGGGACCACAACTTTCACAGAGAACAAGAATACATCTAACGGATTAGGAGTAGTATCTACGGATATCACTATCCAAGCTCCTGCTGTAGACAATAAGGTAAATCAAATAGACCTTATGAGCCGCAGAGAGGACATCTGCTGCGTTCTTTTACACAACAACGACACTGTGACTATCAGTGGATGGATGGATGGCTTAACGATGAACTATAACGCTAATAGCGGTACAGGAGTATCGGATAAATCTTTTGTTGATATAACACTAAATACTGAAAGTGGTATTGCTTCTTTAGCAATCAATGATAAAGCGGTGTTTAGCGACCAAACCATTTTTGATTAATGGGTTACTTAATTAGCGGCGGAACGGGATATATGAAGGATGCGGTAACGACTCCTTCTACAGAGAAGAACTACCTATATGTAAGAGGTGGTTATAGCGGTTCTGTTGTAAATTCAATAGAGGGAGAAGGATTGGTATTCTTCTTACAATTACACGATTAAATAAAAACAAAATATAATGGCTTACGAAACTATTGTTAAAGAAGGCAACTTCTATCAATCGGCTACAGGAGATTACGGGTTCCGTTTATTAGAGGCTGGTGAGGCTTCTACTTCGGGTGAGAGCTTTAGAGCTATCCAAGCGATTGAAGGTGCTGTAGTGACTACTACAACACAAGTGGGTGATGCGTTGACAAGTTTAGGACTTGGCGAGGGAACAATCATCTACGGTAAATTTGATAGCGTATCTTGTGTATCGGGCAAGGTATTAGCTTATAAAGCAGTGTAATGAACTATGTTAGGACTACTAAATACCGTCCTTTCAAGGGGTGGTTCACTATTAACCTATGTAAAGGATGGACTTGTTATGGCGAATAGATTTTTAACACCTCCTAAATTAACTTTTCCTGTTGATGCTTCGGCTGAATTTAACGGGACGAGTGATTATATTACCAGTTCAGCAGTACCAATGCCAAGCGGTGGTTCGCTTTTGTTTTGGTATAACTCCTCTGCATCTCCCTACGCTAAAGATGTTTTTTCAACTGGTTCCTCAACTGATGATTTTAGAGTTTTATTTAATTCTTTAGTTGGTTTTTATACGGGGGCAGAATACAGAGTCCAATCAAATGGACTATGGAACACGTCGGGAGAATGGGACCATTTTGCACTGACTTGGGATTCCAGCGGAACAAAATTGTTTTTTTTAGGAAGTCAAAAGGCATCAAACGGAACTGCACCAGCAAATTATTCCAGCGTCCCAACAATTGCATTTTTGGGGGGTAAATACAACAATACAAACTTTTGGGACGGCAACCTCGCCAACGTCGCGATATGGAACCGCGCACTTTCAAGCGATGAGATAAATTCCGTGATGTGGAAAACTTACGAGCAAGTATCTACTACAGAAAAGAGTGGATTACAGGCTTGGTATAAGTTAAGTGCAGACGAAGTTATAAGCGGTGACAGCACTGCTACGCTAACAACTTACGCTAATGCTAATGCACTTACCTTTGAAGCACCTGCGTGTGTACAGACAGCCTTAAACGGCTTACCAGATATTACTGATGCAAGACTATATTCTGCTAACTACGACATTAGAGTAAGTGCTGATGGTGGTACAGTAGAATCTTTATCTTGTGTTGAAACAGAATTAAACGCTATACTATGAGCAGCTTAAAAGATTTAGCGAGTCTAATAATGATACCATCTTTAGTTAAGGATGGAAGACTTGATACTGTAAAGCCTTTAGGCAATAGTATTATACATCCCGATGCTACGGGAAACAATGACGGTACTGATGGTAGTACACCTGCGGAGGGTAACTTTACATTTAGTAGGGGTTCAAATCTTGCTGCTACAAGGGTAGATGTTAATGGTCTTATTGAGAAGGGTAGAGAGAATCTTGTTACTTATTCTAATGAGTTTGATAACCCAAGTGGTTGGTCTTTATCGTTAGCGACTTTGACAGGTGGGCAAAGTGGTTATGATGGAACAAACAACGCTTATCTTTTAAACTCTATTGGAACAAATGCTCGTATCAATCAAAATTTAAGTCTTGATGTCTGTAATGTTTCCGTATATGCTAAAGCGGGAAGCGTTAATTTTATTCGTTTATCAACTGCGGTAGCGAATATGAACGCATACTTTGATTTAGCAAATGGTACTATTGGAACACTTGAATCGGGAGTAATTGATGCTACTATTGAATCCGTAGGAAACGGATGGTATCGTTGTGCAATGAGCGTAAGCAGTTCAAACACGATTCGTATATTAGTAGCCCAAGCGGATGGCGATTCAAGCGGAACAAGTGGAAACATTTACATCCAAGATTGTCAAGTAGAAAAATCAATGGTTGCTACTGACTACATTGAAACAGGAGCATCTACTGCACAAGCAGGTATATTAGAGGACTTACCGAGATTAGATTATAGTGGTGGTGCTTCGTGTCCTGCTCTTTTACTTGAGCCTCAAAGAACGAAT
>Ga0257120_1001343_pt1 | contig 16366 bp, 14 predicted proteins | sample SI106_10metaG_FD_190153 | JGI IMG/M metagenome (GOLD analysis project Ga0257120, IMG submission 190153) | Marine microbial communities from Saanich Inlet, British Columbia, Canada - SI106_10 | ecosystem: Environmental > Aquatic > Marine > Inlet | place: Canada: British Columbia | collected... | reverse complement strand
TTGATGTTATTCACTTTAAGAAGAATCATCTCGTATATAAATCGATGGTTGTTGAATCGTTTAAGCGTGTGGGTGACGAAATGTGGCCCAATCACATAGGAATTTTCACTATACCTGTAATGTTTGCAGTTAAAATGAATATTCCCTTAATCATTTGGGGAGAAAATCCTCAAATGGAATATGGAGGCCCAGATCTTCAATCTGTTAAATCTAGAGTTTTGAATAGGAAATGGCTGGAAGAATTCGGCGGATTGCTAGGGAATCGAATTGAAGATATGATAGGAGTAAACGGAATCACTTCTAAAGAGTTGACACCATATTTCTATCCTTCAGATGAAGAAATAGAACGTGTTGGAGTTACGGGATTATTTTTAGGATCCTATTTTTTCTGGGACGCGCGAAAGCAACTGGAAATAATTAAAGAAAAAGGTTTTAAGGTAAAAGAAGATGGCCCAATTGAAGGGACATATACAAATTACGAAAACCTAGACGAACGACTTGTAGGGCTCCACGATTACTTAAAATACGTTAAGTATGGCTTTGGAAGAGCTACTGACCACGCTTGTATTGACATTCGAAACAAAAGAATGTCAAGAGAAGAAGGAGTTCAAAAAGTAGTTCAATATGATGGTAAATATCCGCATTATGGTGTGCAGTCTTTTATTGAATATTCTGGTTTGAGTAAACAAGAAATCGACGATGTAATAGATTCTTTTACAAATCCACTTTTGTTTCAACAAGACAATCAGGACGTTTTTGCTCGTGATGAAGATTTTAACTTAATTCCACTTTTCAAAGCTCAATAAATGATTGCTATAGTTGATTATGGTATGGGGAATCTTGCTTCTGTTCTTAAGGCTGTCAAAAGCTTAAAGAAAGAAGCTATGATTACTAGTGATAAAAAAGAAATCCAAGATGCATCATTAATTATTTTACCAGGAGTTGGCTCTTTTGAGCAGGGAATGAAAAATTTAAAAGAAAGGGGATTTATTGAATTGCTTAATGAAGAAGTTCTTCAAAAGAAAAAACCTTTTTTAGGAATCTGCCTAGGAATGCAACTAATGATGGAACGAGGTACTGAACCCGTTGAATGTAAAGGATTGGGTTGGATTAAAGGAAAAGTAGCAACAATTGAAAATTCTCACTTACCAGTCCCTCATCTAGGCTGGAATAAGACTTACCAATTTGGAGAAGGTAACAAAGAAGACACCATCTCAAATAATTTTTATTTTATTCACAGTTTTCATGTTCTCCCTGAAGAAGAAGTTAAGTGTACGTATGTAGACTATGAATTCACTATGGTTGCTTCAATTCAAAAGGAAAATATATTTGCTACCCAGTTTCATCCAGAAAAGAGCCAAGAAGCAGGTTTGTCACTCCTGAAAACATATATAGATTCACATGCTTAAAGTTCGATTAATTCCCGTTATGACATTCAATGGTATTAGTTTGGTGAAAACCAAACAGTTTGCTAGTTCGCGTACCGTTGGAAATCCAATTCAAGTAGCGCGTGTCTATAACAGTAGAAACGTCGATGAATTGGTTTTTATTGACATTAAAGCAACAGAGCAAAATCGAAAAATCAATCTACTTTTGGTTAAAAAAGTAATCGACGAGTGTTTTATGCCAGTAACCATAGGAGGTGGAATTCAAACTTTTGAAGACATCAATGACTTATTGCATATTGGAGCAGATAAAGTATTAATAAAAACCATTGCACTTGAAGATCCTGATTTCATTGTAAAAGCAGTTAAATACTTTGGAAGCCAGTGTATTTCTATAGCAGTAGACGTGATTTTTGAAAACGGTGAGTATTGGATTCATCAAAAGAATGATGAAAAATTATTAATGGATAACTTTATTAAAAAAATGAATGCATGCAATGTTGGCGAGTTTGTTGTAAATGCTGTGCATAACGACGGGATGATGAGCGGCTATGATTTAGGGCTTTATGAAAAAGTAACCCAATTAACTTCAAAGCCGATTGTAGCTATAGGTGGAGCAGGAACTCCTTCTCATTTCACTGAACTTATAAGCACAAACTATAACGGAGCTCTAGCGGCAGCAAGTATTTATCACTTCACACAATACACCCCTCAAGAGGTAAAAAAAACCTTGAATAAGGCGCAAATACCTGTTAGAATATAATGAAAGCAAGTTATCAATGTCTTAAAAATCAAGAATATACCATTGAAGATTTTTCTTTAGTGCCTATTCGTTGGGAAGATCGCTATAAGATCATGCAGTGGCGCAATGAACAAATGTTTCACTTACGTCAAGATAAAAGACTAACGGCTTCAGTTCAAGATGCATATTTTGAAAACACAATTTCAAAACTGTTTGGTCAAAAACAACCAAAGCAAATTTTATTTTCACTCTTGAAAGAAGAAAAATGTATTGGATATGGTGGACTGGTTCATATTGATTGGAAACAAAGAACAGCTGAGATTTCTTTTCTTATGGATACTGAATTAGAAAAAATACAATTCAGTAACTTGTGGTCATTGTACCTTTCTATGATTGAAAAAATAGCTTTTCGGCATTTAAATTTAAACGAAATATATACTTATTCTTATGAAGTTCGTCCGCAACTTTATACTGTGTTAGATAAAGCAGGTTATATTGAGAAAGAAAGAATTTCAGATGCGATTCAAATTCAAAACACCAGCGTTGATGCTTTAATTCATGTAAAAAAGAATGTAAATATTTCTTACAGGTTAGTTGAGCCTTCAGATTCTCAATTATTATTTGATTGGGTGAACGAAACATCCAATCGTATTAATTCTATCAATTCAAAAAAAATAACAAAGAAAGAGCATAATGTTTGGTTTAGAAAAAAAATTACTGACTCTAAAACAAAGATGTATATGTTTTTTCAGGAAAAGCCTGTAGGTGTATTGCGATTAGATGAGATAAATAATCAATTACAAATTTCTTTTTCGGTAGAAAAGAAACAAAGAGGAAAAGGAATCGGGAATCAAATGATTGTATTTGCATTAAGTAAATTTTCAAAAAGCGAATTTGTAGCACAAGTTATTGAGAGTAATACAGGTTCCCACAAAATATTTTTAAAAAACAACTTCGTGTTAGATCATATTTCAGGATCAGAAAATGAGAAAGTAATGCATTATATAAAAAAAGCGCCTCATGAAAACAATTGATTTTTCAACTCGAGAACAGGTTCTCATTATTGCAGAACTTTCCGCGAACCATAACGGGAGTTTGGATGTAGCTATCGATACAATAAGAGCTGCAAAGAGAGCAGGTGCAGATGCAATAAAATTGCAAACCTACACTGCCGATACACTCACAATTGATAGTAAAAAAAGCGATTTCATTATTAATAACGGATCGATTTGGGATGGGAGAAATCTTTATGAATTATATCAAGAAGCTTTTACCCCATGGGAGTGGCATGCAAGGTTGTTTGAAGTAGCAAAAGAGGAAGGATTAGTTTGTTTTTCCTCTCCTTTTGACAAAACAGCAGTCGATTTTTTAGAAAATCTGGAAGTTCCATGTTATAAAATTGCTTCTTTTGAAATTACAGATATTCCATTGATTGAATATGTAGCTTCTAAAGGTAAGCCGATTATTCTCTCAACCGGAATTGCAACACTAGATGATATCGAACTTGCTCTCAAAACAATCAGAAGTGTTGGGGATAATGAAATTGCGCTATTAAAATGTACTTCTAGTTATCCGGCACCATTAGACGAGGCTAATTTGATTATGATTCAAGATTTCAAAAATAGATTTGGAGTTATTTCAGGTCTTTCCGATCATACCTTAGGGATTACATCAGCAGTAGTTGCCTCTTGCTTGGGTGCAAAGATTATTGAAAAACATTTCATTTTAGATCGTTCTATTGGAGGTCCAGATGCATCTTTCTCTTTAGATGAAAAAGAATTCACTCAAATGGTGCAAGAAGTTAGATGTGCTGAAAAAGTAATAGGAAAAGTATCTTATAAACTTACCGAAAAACAGCAGGCTGGAAAGGCTTTTTCTCGTTCCTTGTATGTTGTGAAGGATATAAAAAAAGGAGAAAAGTTTACAGAAGAAAATATCCGTTCCATTCGGCCAGGTTTTGGACTACATCCAAAATATTACAAGGATATTATAGGAATAACAGCCTCAAAAGATTTCGAAAAAGGAGATCGATTATCAAAAAATATGAATAAATAATGAGAATTAGTTTTGTAGGTTTAGGATATATAGGTCTTCCAACAGCAGTAGTCGTTGCAAATAATGGGTACAAGGTTTTTGGGATTGATATTGACCATAATCTTGTTGATGATATCAATACAAAAAAAATAGAAATCGTTGAACCTGGGCTAAATGATCAACTTGAAAAAGTAGTTGATAATGGAAATTTTAAAGCGTATACAGATATTCAGACAGCAGATGTTTATCTTGTCGTTGTTCCAACACCATTTAAAGGGGATTATCAACCAGATTTGAAACATGTTAAAGCAGCGATTCAATCGCTAATTCCATTTTTTAAAAAGGGAGACCTTGTGATTATCGAATCTACCTGTCCAGTAGGTACTACTGAGCAAATGATAAATTTTATTTGTGAAGAACGTCCAGAATTAAAAGATCAACTTTATCTAGCATATTGTCCTGAAAGGGTATTGCCAGGAAATGTGTTACATGAATTGGTCCACAACGATCGTGTGATTGGAGGAATAAATGAAGAGTCAACAATAAAAGCAACCGAGTTTTACAGGTATTTTGTGGAGGGAGAATTGCATCAAACAAATGCTCGAACTGCAGAGATGTGTAAGCTAACCGAAAACGCATCCAGGGATGCGCAAATAGCATTTGCTAATGAGTTATCGATTATTTGTGACAAAGCGAAAATCAATGTTTATGAACTTATCGAATTAGCAAATAAACATCCTAGAGTGAATCTTTTACAGCCCGGAACAGGCGTTGGAGGTCATTGTATTGCTGTTGATCCTTACTTTATAGCTTCAGCCTTCCCAAAGGAGTCGGTCATGATCAAAACATCTAGAATTATTAATGACAACAAAACGCAATGGTGTTTAGAAAAAATAATTGATGAAGTTCGTTTATTTGAAACTGAAAATGGATACAAACCTTCTGTTGCATTGATGGGGCTCGCTTTTAAGCCTGATATAGATGATCTAAGGGAATCGCCAGCATTAATCATAGTGAAAGAACTCTGTGCTATGGATTTATTAACTCAGTATTTTGTTGTTGAACCTAACATCAGGCATTCCGATGAATTTGAGCTTGTAGACTTCAAAATAGCTCATGAAGAGGCAGATATTGTTGTTTTTTTGGTAGCGCATAAACAGTTTAAAAAATTGCCAAATCTACCCAATAAAAGAATTTTGGATTTTTGTGGAGTAAAAAAACAAGGTTGGGAATAAGGTATTAATCTATGAGAAAAAAGATATTAATAGTTGTAGGGACTCGCCCCGAGGCGATTAAAATGGCACCACTAATTCACCTCCTCAGAGAGGATCAAGAGTTAGAAAGTAAGACTTGTGTTACTGCACAACACAGAGAATTATTAGATCAAGTATTAGATGATTTCAAAATCACTCCTGATTATGATTTAGATTTAATGATAAAAGGTCAAGACTTATATGAACTGTCTAGTCGTGTTTTATTAAGCCTAAAAAAAGTATTACAAACTGAGCAACCGGATATGGTTTTGGTTCATGGAGACACAACTACTTCTTCAATGGCAGCTCTCGCAGCTTTTTACGCAAAAATCCCAATAGGACATATAGAGGCTGGTCTTCGAACGCACAACTTAATGGCTCCTTGGCCAGAAGAAGCGAATAGACAAATTACGGGACGATTAGCAAGGTTTCACTTTGCTCCGACACAGAGGAGTAAAGAGAATTTATTGTTGGAAGGAATTAAGGAAGAATATATCTTAATTACTGGGAATACCGTAATCGATGCATTAAAACTAATGCTTAATCGCTTTGAAGAAAACCCTGAATTAAGAATAAGTGTGACCGAACGAATCATAAAACAAGGCGTTCCTTCAAAACTTTTAAGAGACAATTCATCAAAAGATAGAATAGTTTTGATTACAGGTCATCGAAGAGAGAATTTTGGAATTGGTTTTATGAATATTTGTGAGAGCATTAAATCCTTATCAGAAAACTTTCCAGATACCCACTTTATTTATCCAATGCATTTCAATCCTAATGTAAGAAAACCAATTGAGAATGTTTTTGGACCAAAAGGATATCGTAAATCAAATTTCCCTAATATTCACTTTATTGAACCATTGCCCTATATGGAATTCGTGCTTTTAATGTCTAAATCAGATATTATATTAACAGACTCGGGTGGAATTCAAGAAGAAGCACCTAGCTTGGGGAAACCTGTTTTGGTGATGCGCGACACAACCGAAAGACCAGAAGCAGTTGATGCAGGTACCGTAGAGCTTGTAGGTACTGATCAAAAGAAAATAATCTCATCAGTCACTAAGCTTTTGACCAATAAAGAGGAATACAATAAAATTTCTAAGACTTACAATCCCTATGGGGAAGGACAGTCCTCTGAGAGAATAATTAGATTTTTAAAGCAAAACTAACATGTCTAAAAACAACTCAATAGATGTTCTAAATTTAGAATGGAGTTCTTCTAATTCTAGAGATCGAATTGCAGCATCATTAGTGTGTAATTATTTAAGGATAAAAGGGCTGAAAGTCAAAGAGGGATATGTTTTTAATGGGTATAGATTGATAGACAAGTACAAGCCTAAACTTATGCTCATTACAAATTCGGTCGGTGCTGATATTAACTTGAAATTGGTGCAATATTGTATTTCAAAAAAAATACCCTGTATTTCTCTGGTAGCTGAAGGTAATTTTATGGAAGGGGACAAAAACACACGAATTTCTACTTGGGGTGTAAATAGGAAAGAATTACTTTTTGAAAACTTCACTATTCATTGGTCTAGAAGAACAAGAGATGCTAGTTTGAAACTTTTTCCAGAACTTCAGGGTCGTATAAAAGTATCAGGCAGTGTTAATACAGATCTTTATAAAATTAAAACTGCAATTAATAAAAATAGTTTTATCAAAAAGCATAAGAAAAATGGATATAAACATGTAATTGGAGTTGGCTGCTGGGATTTTGGAATTTTAGATGAAAATGACCATAGATACAAATTATCATTGGATCAATATGGAGCTGATGCAGTCAATTGCTTAAAGCTTGAAAAAGAAAAATTTAAAACTATTTTAAAGAAAATTATTGCCCAGAATCCGGAAGTTTTATTTTTGTTAAAAAAACATCCTGGATCAATGAAAGGGGATGATACATCTGGTATTTTAGGATTAGGAGAGGTCCAGAATACATTAATTATTAAAAATGAAGAATCTATTTTTAATGTTATTTCTGTTTCAGACTTTTGGATAACATTTGAATCAACTACAGCTTTGGAGGCTTGGCTTCTGGGGAAACAAACGTGCCTTCTTAATCCAACTAAATTTGAATGGAAAAGAGATAAAATTTTCAAAGGTTCTCCAATTTATAGATCAGTTGATGAACTTCAAAAGTCGATCGACGCATTTTACTTGAAAAACGAGCTTCCAGGGTTTAAACAGAAACAGAAAACTCGACAGGATTTAATTAAATATTTTTCTGAGTTTGATGATGGTTTAAATCATGTAAGGGTCGGAAACTTTGTAATCTCTCAAATATCCAAAAGCCAAGTATTTGAGAATTTAAAACTTAGGGCATTGTTTTTACATATTTTAAAATTCAAACAAATTTTTCTTTGGCATTTTGGCAAATATTTTCTCTTTATACCTTACATAAAAAAAATTGAAAAAAGGAAAAAGCATTTTAATGATGAAGAGATTATGCTTTACTCAAAACAATTGCTTGTAGATCAGAAAGCATTTTACAAGGGACTTAATCTGGACTCGTATCAAGTTGTCGATGAATAAAAAACTAGACATACATAAAAACAACTGGGCCTCTACCATTTTTACTCATGGGAAATGGTACATGCTGTCGAGTCTCTTATCAAAGGGGATTAATATTTTTGTTTTACGCATTTACACAGAATATTTAACGCCATCCGACTATGGTATTTTGGATACATTAAATACAATTGCTCTTTTATTACCCTTTTTTATTTCCCTTTACCTTGACTCTGCATTTGGAAGGTTTTTCCATGAATACAAACAAGATAAAGAAAAATTAAGGGCACTATTTTCGACGATATTCATATTTGTAAGTGTATTTGGTTCAATAGTTGTTATTTTAACATTGGCTTCTTCACGTTTTTGGGTAACTGATTTGTTGTCTATTCCGGTTTATCCCTACATTTTTCTTGCTTTTATCCCACCGTTATTCAATCAATTGGGGAACTTGGGGCTAATTTTTCTTCGTCAATCTCTTTTATCAAAGCACACTACCGTTGTCGAAATTTCATCGGTTTTAATTAATCTTGCGGTTGCCCTGCCCCTATTAATTTGGGTGGACTATGGAATTCTAGCAAAACTTTGGGGTAACTTCGCAACGGCACTTTCGTTATTTTTATTCTACACTGTTTTTTTTTTAAGAAATGGCTTACTTCGTCTGACATTCAACACTTCGATGCTAAAAGAGTCTCTAGCATTTTCTGTTCCACTATTCCCTGTTTTTGCTGGAGCCTGGATTGCTGGGGTCTCGGATCGTTTAGTTATTGCAAATTATTCCTCTCTCGAAGCTGTAGGACTTTACTCGATTGGTTTTACTGTCGGAAAACTCATGTATATTTTTCAAGATGCTATTACACAAGTTACTGGACCAATAACAATGTCGGGATTGATTGCTGATAAGGAGGTTACAAAAATTAAAATAGCACAAACTTCTTTTTATTTATGGGGAATTATGCTATTTATAAATTTCGGTATGTTTCTTTTTTCAAAGGAACTCATAGCTATTTTTGCAGACTCTTCGTACAGGGAAGCGCAAATGATCATTCCAATTATTGCTTTTTCTTATGTGTTAGGAAGCCAACAACGCATATTCTCCACGGTAATAGCGTTTCATAAAAAGAACTGGGTTATCTCATCTGGAGGAATTATTCAAGCGGTCACAAATCTAGGTCTTAATATAATTTTTGTACCACAGTATGGTTATATTGCCGCGGCTTATTCAACAGCAATTACTTTGCTAGTCTATACTTTGTGGATTTATTTTTTTGCAAACAAATTTGAGTCATTGAATTTATCATTATTTAGATACATTTATGTGCTTTTTATAGTTCTAGGATTTATACTTCTAATTAATATTTTTGAATTCAACCAAAATATCTTCTTTCGCATTTTATATAGTGTTTTATTGTTAATTGTATTATTTATAACCAATTACAAAAAGGAATATGTTAATTTTAAACAAATTTTTAAATAGTCATGTGCGGAATTACAGGGATTTATTCTCTTACCAATAACGAAGTAAATAAAGATTTACTTTTAAGAATGAATAATAAAATTCGTCATCGGGGCCCAGATGATGAAGGATATTTTCTTTCCAACACTCAAGCTGGGTCTTTTGATTATGCTTGTGGTAAAGAAACTCAAGAAGAGTTGAAAGCATCATTAAGTCCACTCACTCAATGTGACTTCGCTAATCTTGGTCTCGGCTTTCGTAGACTGTCCATTCAAGATTTAAGTGTAAAAGGGCATCAGCCCATGACAGATTCGAAAGAAAGAGTTGTTATTGTTTTTAACGGGGAGGTTTATAACTTTATAGAGCTCAGAGAGGAATTAGAATCAAAAGGATATTCATTCAAATCATTAACGGATACCGAAGTAATTCTAAATGCATATTTAGAATGGGGAGAAGATTGCGTTCATCGATTTAATGGCATGTGGGCTTTCGCATTATGGGACATAAAAGAAAAAAAATTATTTTGTTCAAGAGATCGATTCGGAATAAAACCATTCTACTACACCAATAAAAATGATCAATTTTTTTTTGCATCAGAAATAAAAGCACTGTTGGAGTGTGTCCCTGCTAAAATCAATAAAGATACATTGTATAAATATCTTTATTACGATGAAATAGACACTTCTAATGACACATTTTTTGAAGGAATTACGCAATTATCTCCAGGTCATTCTTTGACCATAAAAAAAGGAACTTTAAATGTGAAGCGCTATTATATTCTCGAAAAGAAAATCAAACTTATTCAAAATAACCCCGTCAGAGGTTTCTTTGAGAGATTTATGAGAGCTGTTGAATTACGATTAAGGAGTGATGTTTCAATTGGTTTTGCTTTGAGTGGAGGAGTTGATTCATCTTCTATTGTAGGAATGGCTCATAATATTTCTGGTAGAGAAAAAAAAGACACGTTTTCTATTGTTTACCCTGGTACAGTAATTGACGAATCTAGCTACATTGATGAAGTTATTCAAAAAATTCAATTTAATAATCATAAGTTAACTCCAGCTAAAGAGGATTTGAAACATGATTTAGATAATTTCATCTATTATCAGGAAGAACCTGTTCCTAATTTATCTTATTACAATGAATATAAGCTTAGAAGTTATATTCAGGAAAAGAAAGTTGTAGTTACACTTGAGGGTCAGGGTGCAGACGAAATTGTTACGGGATATCGTTCGTTTGTCTTGCCGTTTTATTTTGACCTGATAGAGAGTTTCCAATGGAAGAAATTATTAAACGAAATAAAGCAGTTCAAGAAACTTTATCCACAAACATTTTTTAATATTCTATTGCGATATTGTCTGAGTAAGCTTCCTCAAAATTTGGTTCAAACACTTAAAAAAATAATAAAGAAGAGGCAAAACCCATTAATTAATTCTAATTATTTTGGATCATTACCTAATATTATTTCGCCAAAAAATAAGTGTACTAATTTAAATTCAGCCCTTATGAATTCTTTACGAGTACACTCATTACCAAAGCAGCTTACAAGGGCTGACAAGAGTGCAATGGCTCATTCAATTGAATGTCGTTTTCCTTTTTTGGATCATAATTTAGTAGAATATTCATTTAGTCTTTCAAATGATCAAAAAATGCACAATGGAGTTACTAAAAAAGTTCTTAGGCTTGCGATGCAGGAACATATTCCCGTAAAAGTCTTTAAGCGAAGAGATAAAAAAGGTTTTTTGTCTCCTCAAGCAACTTGGATCAGAGAATTGAGAGATGTTTTCGATTTAATCGTGTATTCCGAAGAATTTAAAAAACTTGAATATATTAATTGGATTGCGTTCGAAAAAAAATATTCAGAATTAATAACATATAAACATAATAATTCTCAAGAAATATGGAAAATACTAAGTGTTTTTTTATGGGAAAAAACATTCATTCAAAACTAAATATAATATATGATTGTAATTGTTGATTATAAAATGGGAAATCTAGGGTCTGTTAAAAATATGCTTAAAAAAATAGGAGCACCCTCAGTAATTAGCTCTGACCCTATCCAAATAGCAAAAGCAACAAAAATCATTTTACCGGGTGTTGGCTCCTTTAACCGAGCTATGGAAAGTATTAATCATTTAAAACTCAAAGAAGTTTTAAATGAAGCTGTATTGATAAATAATACTCCAATTTTAGGGATTTGTTTAGGAATGCAACTCATGACAAACATCAGTGAGGAAGGGGATCAAGCAGGTTTAGGCTGGATTGATGGAAAATGCATCAAGTTTCGATCAAAACATTTAAGAATACCGCATATGGGATGGAATTACATTCACGTTGAAGATCAAATTGCAATGGCAAATGGATTAAATAAAGAATCAAAATTTTATTTTGTTCATAGCTATTTTGTGAGCCTTAACGATAGTAGTAATTTATTGTTTTCAACGCGTTATGGAAATAAATTTTGTTCAGCATTTCATCACAAAAACATCTTTGGAGTTCAATTTCATCCTGAAAAAAGTCATAAATTTGGAATGCAGTTTTTAACCAATTTTATCAATTATTAAATGGTAATCAATAGAATAATACCGTGTGTACTTTATTCAAATGGAGGTTTGGTTAAGACCATTCAATTCAAATCACCCAATTATATTGGTGATCCAATAAACTCTCTCAAGCTTTTTAACGATAAAGGAGTAGATGAATTATTATTTATTGATATTGATGCCAGTAAAAAAAACACACCTCCTGATTTAAAATTAGTTGGAGAAATTGCAAGCGAATGTTTTATGCCTCTAACGTATGGAGGGGGAGTAAAAGATCTACAAACAATAGAAAAGTTATTAAAGTTAGGAGTAGAAAAAATCGCAATCAACTCAGCATTTATTTCCGACAATAGTTTGTGTCAATCAGCCGTTAAAGAATTTGGAAGTTCTACTATTATTGGGTCTATTGATGTAAAGAAGAATATCTTTGGGAAGTATAAAGTGTTTGATCACCGCAAAGGTAAAACAACAAATAATAATCCAATCCAATATGCTCGACAATTAGAAGAAAGAGGTGTTGGAGAGATATTTTTAAATAATGTAGATTGTGAGGGAACTATGAAAGGTTTTGATTTAAATTTGATAAAAATGATATCGGATGTAGTAAATGTCCCAATAATTCCATGTGGTGGAGCTGGAAGTCTAAGTGATGTAGCATCTGTATTTAAACAAATCAATACTACAGCCGTGGCCGCAGGTAGTATTTTTGTCTACACAGGTAAGTACAATGCTGTTTTAATCAATTTTCCGAATGAAAGTAACATAAAAGAAATAATACAGCCTTATGGGATATAAAATTTGTGAGAGATGTATCATGGATACCTCTGATCCTGACATTGAGTTTGATGCTGAGGGAATTTGTAATCATTGTTATAGGCAAATTCAATGGAAAAATTCTGAAATGAATTTTTCTGAAAAGAATAAGGAGTTAAAAATAGTGACAGACAAAATTAAAATTGCTGGTAAAAACAGTAATTATGATTGTCTAATTGGTCTAAGTGGCGGAGTTGATAGTTCATATGTAGCCTATTATGTAGTAAAAGTATTAGGTTTAAGGCCGCTAGCTGTGCATCTGGATAATGGATGGAACTCAGAAATTTCGGTACAAAATATTAAAAACACTATTGATAAATTAAATATAGATCTATTCACACATGTAATAAATTGGAATGAATTTAAAAACATGCAGCGATCATTTATAAAATCTGGTGTTGTTGATATTGAATTACTTACAGATAATGCAATAATGGGTGTTTTGTTTGGTCAAGCCAAGAAACATAAAATTAAATATCTCATTACTGGAATGAATAGAGCCACAGAATTCTATCCATTACCAATTAGTTGGCGGCATAACAAATATGATGTAAAAAACATTAAGGCTATTCAAAAAAGATTTGGTACCCTTAAACCCAAAACTTTTCCTTATTGTGGAATCGGCGCAAGAATTAAAAGAGCAACACCATGGGGTTTAAAAGACTTTAGACTTTTAGATTACATTCCATACGTCAAGCAAGATGTAATAGACATTTTAGAAAAAGAACTTGGATGGAAGTCTTATGGTGCAAAACATTTTGAGTCAATTTTTACTAAAATTTATCAAGTCTATATTTTACCAAAGAAATTTAAATTTGAAAAGAGAAGAGCACACTTATCAAGCCTTATTTGGTCAAATCAAATATCAAGAAATAAAGCTTTAGTTGAGATTGATAGGTCTCAAGTGACCCCTAAAGAACTTGAAGAAGATTTAGACTATTTGTTGAAAAAACTAAATTTTACTTCCGAAGAATTTTTTGGTTTTATGAATGAGAAACCTAAATCTCATTTTGACTATCCCAATGATCAGTTTTGGTTTGATCAAGTAGATAAACTTCATTATGTTAAGGTACTTTATACTAAAATATTTGGGAATTAATGAAAAAAACTCTTATCATTTCCTACAACTTCCCTCCAAAGAGCGGAATTTCATCAAGAAGATGGGTAAAATTAGCTAAAGAGCTTACTCGTAATGGAATAGAATGTCATGTGATTACTCGAGATGGTGGAAATGAAAAAGGAGTGAATTGGTCAAAAGACATGGTTGAATTAGATCCCACTAAAATTCATCGCTTAAAAAACATATACCCACGTTTTTTAGAAAAACCACCTAGATCTTTTATTACACGAATCTTTAAATACATTGGAATTAAATTTTTTCGAGCTACTTTTTTTAAAATAGACTCTGCACAATTTTTTTACAAAACACTTATCCCAAAAGCCAAAGAAATAATTAATGCTGGAGTGAATAATGTTATTGTAACTGGACCACCTCATAGTATGTTGTTTCATGCATCTGTATTGAAAAGTGAACACCCATTAATAAATCTTATTATAGATTATCGTGATGCCTGGAATGATCAAGCTTCCTACGCATACAAAACATCTTTAAGGTCAATTTCTACAAAAATAATGTCTATTCAAATGGAAGATCAAGCCTTATCATTCGCGGATAAAGTATTTTTTGTTACTGATGATATGAGAAAAAGAGCTTCAAATCTCTACAAAGAAAAATCTAATAAGTTTGAAGTGCTTCATAATTTTTTTGACCTGGAAGACTACCAAAATATTATTCCTAAAGAAGAACCATCAAATGATATTGTTTATCTTGGGACGTTGGGTTCAGGTAGAAGAAAAGCTCTAGATTTAATAGCCCAAGCAATCGGGGATTTTAATTCAGAAGGTGATGCTTTTAAGTCTAAATTTCATTTTTATACAAATGAAACAATCGATTTGTTACATACCTCTCCACACAAAAAAATAATTAAAGAGTACTTTGTTTTTCACCCGATAGTAGATACTACGGAGGTTTCTAAAGTCATTTTAAGATTTAGATATTGCTTATCAATAAATGCTCCAGACTATTCTCATGCTTTTGGAACAAAAATATTTGATTATTTAGCTCTAAAGAAATTGGTTTTTCATATATCTAATGGTGGTGAATTATATAATATTTTAGAGGATGGAGGTCATTTAATCTCACCCTATGATACAAAACAAATCAAGGTGATTTTGAAAAAAATTAATACTTCAGAATCAAACCATAAGTTCAATAAAAATTTTAGTCAGTTTGATCTAAAAAATCAAGTAAAAAAAGTAATTAATACACTTAAGGTTTGAGTCGTTTGAAGGTATGTCATATCACCACAGTTCATAAGGAGAATGATAATCGTATTTTTTATAAAGAATGCACATCTCTTAATCAAGATGGGTTTCATGTTACCCTTTTGTGTGCAGGATCTATTTCGTGCGTAACAGAAGGAATTGAAATTATCGGGCTTCCAAAAAACAAAAACAGAATCTTCCATTTTTTCAACACATCGATTTACCACGTAATTAAGGCTTCTTTAAAAGTTAAAGCTCACATTTATCATTTTCATGATCCAGAATTAATTTTTGCAGGCCTATTTTTACGCATATGCGGGAAGAAAGTTATCTATGACATTCATGAAAATAATGCGTCAAGCATACTTTCAAAGCCTTATATAAAGTCAAAATTATTCAAATATATCCTGTCCAAAGCTTTTAATGTTTTTGAAAAAGTAACTACTCCATTTTTCTCGAAAATAGTAACGGCTAGACCAGACATAAGCGAAAAATTTAATTATCTGAACCCAATTACTTTAAGAAATTTTCCGATTATCGAGAGTCCAGCTCCTTATCCTAAAGTGAAAATAAAAAAAGATAAACAAGTTGTTATTTTTGTTGGTGGATTAGCTGCAATTAGGGGTATAAGAGAGTTAATAAATGCTTTTGAATCTCTGGACGGAGTTGAACTCTGGCTACTTGGACCCTGGATTTCGGCCACTTTTAAAGAAGAATGTGAGAACTTAAAAGGATGGGGAAACACCCGTTATTTGGGTGTTGTAGAACCGTATGAAATTTTTGCATACTTGGAATTAGCGGACATTGGAATAGTAACTTTTTTACCATTTCCAAATCATACAAGAACTTTGGCAACTAAACCTTTTGAATATATGATGGCTGGTTTGCCGATGATTATGTCCGATTTCAAATATTGGAAAGATTTTTTTAAAGATTTGTCTCTATATGTAGATCCTGCAAATTCTTTAGCTATTGTCAATGCAATTAACCTGTTACTATCCAATCCCGATGAAATGAAAAAAATGGGAGATAAGTCAAGAGATCAAGTTCAAAATGAATTTAATTGGCAAAAAGAAAGTCAAAAACTGATTGAATTATATAATACCATTTTGTCATGAAACTCCTCACCATAGTAGGTGCTCGCCCACAATTCGTTAAGGCGGCTGCTTTTTCTTTTTGCTTGAAACAGTACGATCAAATCCAAGAAGTGATTGTACATACGGGGCAGCACTACGACGCTAATATGTCCGACATATTCTTTGATCAATTGGGAATCCCAAAACCAGATTATCGATTAGAGTCTGGAG
>Ga0257120_1001342_pt1 | contig 16378 bp, 11 predicted proteins | sample SI106_10metaG_FD_190153 | JGI IMG/M metagenome (GOLD analysis project Ga0257120, IMG submission 190153) | Marine microbial communities from Saanich Inlet, British Columbia, Canada - SI106_10 | ecosystem: Environmental > Aquatic > Marine > Inlet | place: Canada: British Columbia | collected... | reverse complement strand
TATGGGAAGGGTTTGGTTGTGACATGACGACATTTACCCAGGAAGAATTAGTATTTTCGGCGATCAACCATGACCTAGGTAAAATGGGTTCTGATACTGAAGAAGCATATGTACCTCAGACAGATAATTGGAGACGTGATAAATTAGGTGAAGATTATATGTTTAATAAGGCATTACCATTCGCAGCCGTCCCAGATCGTGGGTTATTTTTACTTCAGCAACATGATATTAAATATACTTTTAACGAGATGGTTGCAATCCAGACACATGATGGTTTATATGACTCAGCAAATGAGAAATATTTAAAAGCATTTATGCCAGAACAGAAACCTCGCACATCACTTCCATTTATTTTGCATCAAGCTGACATGATGGCTGCGCGTATTGAATTTGAGATTGAATGGTTACCAAAGTTCTCTAAGAATAGCGTGGCTACGCCAAAGAAAAATTATACATTGACGTCAAATCAAAAAGGCACTTCAAAACAAAAGGCACTTAATACAGTGTCTAGTGTAGGATTAAAAAACATGTTAGACAGCTTATGATATTAAATATAGCACTTATTATATTAGGAATTTTGGTCGTTATCTTAGGATACACGACCATCAACCTATTAAAGAAAAACGAAAAGATGCTAGAAATAATAATCAACCAAAATAGTTATATAGCAGAATTTTCAAAACAATTAGATATATCGGATAAGCGTTTACAAGACATAGATTCTAAAGGTATATTTAAAGGTGATGATGAAATAGGTTGGATTTTTGATCAAATAAAGGTATTACAAACCTCACTATCGAGATTCAAAATCCAATAACAATTTATGCTTCCATTAAAGAAAAAACGCAGACCTAAGAGCAAGAACTACTTTACTCAGGATACAGAAGACGCTATCGTATTATATAACAATACACCTTGTTCAGAAATGAGGAGTAAAATTTATGATAAAGAAATACACTATGCGTTCTTTAAACTTACTCAAAATATAATTCATACCTTTAAATTTTACCATACAGAGGTAGAAAATTTAGAACATCTCCAACATGAGATAATTGTTTTTCTATTATCTAAGATTCATTTATTTGACCCAACACGAGGAGCTAAGGCTTACTCGTATTTTGGTACGATAGTAAAACGTTGGTTAATATTATATAACACTAAGAATTATACTAAGAAAATTAAGAAGGTACCTGTTGATGTATTAACTGGAGAACATTCAACCCACACATATAGAATGGGGGATGAAATAATTAAAACTGATTTAGATAAATACATTGATATATTTGTTGATCATGTTACATCAAATATATTTGTGTTATTCCCTAAAAAGAATGATGCCCAAATAGCAGATGCAATTTTAGAATTATTTCGTAAACGAGAAACTATAGAGGTTTTTAACAAAAAAGCACTTTATATATACATTCGTGAAATTATAGATGTAAAAACTCCAAAAATAACAAAGATTGCAGATAAACTCCATGGTATCTTTAAACAACAATATATATTTTATTTAGAGAACGGTTACGCTAAATTCTAATTCCTTCTTATATCCATATTTATAATAAAATAACATCATGGGCGCATTAGATAGTGTAGTATTTGGTAATAAAAAATTCTCAGATATATTAAGTGAGATATACGATAACCAAAAAACAAAACAACAACAAATAGGAGGATTAATATCAGAATTAAAACCATTAATTAACGATATTGGTGATGCTACTTTGATTGTTCCTCTTATAAAAGAATATATGGAAATTGGTGTTCGAAATGACGAACAGTTAATAAAAATGTCCACAATTATACAACGTGTTTTAAATAATTCAGTTAGTGATGATCCTACTGGCATTACAGATGCAGAAAAAGATCAATTAATGGCTGAACTTGACAAGTTAAACGATAATTATGAAGCTAATAAAGATAAATAATGTTAAAAACTGGTCTTTCATATTTAAATAATTCTGCAACTTCTACTATAGCTTCTTCTATAAGTAATCTGGAGAATAATTCAAATATGTTTTTTATAGCTAGAGTAATTGATATCTCTCTTAATAGCAACTCTGAAATATTCAATAATTCAGGAGGTTGGGCTGGAATTGGTTCTATTAAGTTCCAACAACTCGATATTTCAGTAACTCCTAGTTCAAAAAATGAAGAATCTACAACTTTTGCAAAACCTATTACGGGACAATTAAAAAATTACCCACTAGTAAATGAGTTAGTATTAATATTTAGAGGACCCTCAACAAAACAAACACAAATAACAAATACTAAAAACTTTTATTATATAAATACTGTTGCTATTTGGGGTAATCAACATATTAATGCTTATCCTGACTCATATTTCACAAATACAGATTTAGCACCATCAATGGGTAAATCAAATGATGAAATTTTAGCAGGTAGTACTAATAAAAATACAACACAAACTACTACAATACCCTTAAATGGTAATAGTGGTGGTACTTTTGAAGAAAAAGGAAATATCCATCCTGTTTTACCTTTTGCAGGTGATAATATATTTGAAGGTAGATTTGGTAATAGTATTCGATTAGGTAATACATCAAAAACAGGTGGTTTACAAAATAACTGGTCTTCTACTGGTGACAATGGAAGTCCTATAACTATTCTTAAAAATGGTCAACCTCTTTCAGGAAGTTCAAAAGGATTTGAACCCATAGTTGAAGATATAAATACAGATCCTACATCAATATATTTAACTTCTACACAAAAAATACCAATTGAAGTAGCTTCCTCAAAACAAGATTCAGGAGAAGGATCTACAGTTCCTTTTTCAAATTTAGCAAAACAAACTCCCCAATCCCCAAAATCATATAATGCTCCTCAAGTAATATTAAACTCAGGTAGATTATTATTTAATTCTACTACTGATTGTATAATGATGTCATCACAAAAATCTATACTAGCTGAAGCTAGAGAAGATATGGGTTTAAAATCTATAGGTGGTAATTTAACATTACAATCAGATAAGGGAATTGTATCACTAGGTGGTATATCTTCCGAACAACCCATAGTAAGGGGAACTGAATTTGCAAATTCTTATGCAACTTTATTGGATGCCGTAGAACTTTTAGTTGAAGCAATATCAAAAGAATCATCGATACCAGCAGCAGCATCTTCTGCAACTTTAATTTTAAATATGATAAAAGAAATAAATGTAGAAGATTCTACTAAATTTCCATTTTTATCTAATAAAGTAAAAACTATTTAAAATGACAGAAGAAGAAAAAGCAGCAGCTAAAGAAGAGGCAAAAAAACAAGGTAAAGATGCTTTAATACAATTAGCAACTTTATTTATGCAATCCCCTAAAGGTCAAGCTTTAATAGCTACTTATAATGCTTTACCTATTGAGGAAGTCAAATCAATCATAAACGACCCTGAACAATTTAGAAAATATATCCCTATAATAAAGGTTTATACTACTGAAGGTAGATTGTACGATAAAGTTAAAAACAAACCTATAAAGGGTTTTAAAATAGAACCAAAATTTGCTTTATATCCTGTAAAATTTGAATTAAAAACCAGAAAAAAGAAAATCCCAGACCCTGATGGTAAACCTAATTTTTTAGGAATTGTCCCTAAAATAGAGGTAACAGAGGAATATAAAAAATGGACGGAAGATGATTCAAAACCTTCATTTACCAAAACGGATAATGAAGGTAGATTTAAATTACAATTTGGTGTACCTGTTATACCAGGATTGGGTGATAAAATTTTAGGATTCGAACCTTTTATTTTTTATAAAGACGAAAATGGTGTATATGCTCCTGATAGACAAGTTTTAATAGATGGTAATAATGAGGTACCACAAGAATTACCTATAAAAAGTTTACTTAACATAAAAGAGGCAGCTAAAGAAGCAAAGAAAGAATCAGTAAAAGAATTATTAAGACTAGCAGGAATAGCTGCTCAATTTTTTGTATCTATTGCTGATGCTACTTTAACAATTCTTAGACTTAAAATATTATCATTTGCTAGTGTAGCAATGACTAAACTACTTCCTTTAGCCTTTGAACTTTTTGTATTATTTGGCCTAGCAAAGGATGCTAAAGATGCTCAAAGTGAAGCAACTTGCCCTAGTAATGAGGTATTAAAAGGTATTATTAAAAAAAGAAATTCTGTTGTAAAGCAGATAAATAATATGTATAAAATAATTATACAAAATACTGCTTTAGCAGCTTTATTCTTAGCTTTATCACTTCAATTACAACAGTTTAAAGGAGTAATTGCGAGTTTATCCTTTCCATTATCTGTACCACCAGGAGTTGGTGTCCCATATTCTTTAACTTCAGCACTTGAAGAAATAAAAAAGATACTAGAAAAATTTATAGATATAGGAGATGATATTAAAAAAGCACTACTAATATCTTTAGTATTTTTAATTATATCCTTAGTAATAATATTAAGATATTTAAAACTTATTGATGAATTAATAGAAAGATGTACTAAAGAATCAGGAGATGATGGGGTATCAATGACAGAAATTAATGCTGGTTTACTAGCATTACAAAAACAAGATGAAGAACAAGGAAGTCCTTTAATAGCTAATGTAAATGGGTTTACTATGTCCGTAGAGGTAGTAGAAAAATCTAATATAGATGAATATTACCAAAGACAAGCAGTAGCAAAAAATTCACAAGGTATTATAATATTAAAAGGAGACCCTTCGTTTAGTGCTACAGATCAAATATTAATTGACGAGTTAGTATTCTATATTGAACAAAACAATTTAAAAGCATTTTAATCTAATATTTATAAACGTATGAAACTAAGCGCATTAAAACAAATCGTAAAAGAAGCCGTAAAAGAGGCTATACAAGAGGAGATGAAAGACATCCTTATGGAAGCTGTACGTGCTCCTAGACAAACAGTTGTCGAAAGAATTACAGCAACACCTTCAACGGATATAGGAACACCTAGTCCAATGAATCCAGTAATGCAAACTTCACTCCCTGAAACGGATAAACTGAAACTAAGAGAAAACATGATGAGTGTTTTAGATGGTATGAGACCTGGAGCAAATGGTACTATAAGTGCAAATACTAATAGTATGCCTTTACAAATGAACAGTATGGATACAACATCCCCAAACGGTCAACTTCCTGCAGGTGAGGTAGATATGAGCCAAATAATGGGTTTAATGAAAGGTAAAATATAATATAATATGGCATTTGGGGCAATACAACAATTTCCAAACGACACTAGACCTCGAGTAGGTATAGGTGTTAATATTCCTTTTAACGAAGGTGGGGTTTTTACTCCAAACTATACCACTGCCGATTCTATTAAAAATAACTTAATAAATTATTTCTTAACAAATCCCGGAGAAAGACCAGGTAACCCAACATTTGGTGGGGGGTTAAGAGCTTTTATTTTTTCATCTATATCTGATGATAATTTGGATTTTTTACAAGAAGATGTATCCCAAAAGATAGCATCTCAATTTCCAAATGTTAATGTTGAAAATTTAGAAGTTTTGGCAAACACTGATAATAATGAAGTAGTAGTACAAATATACTACACAGTAGTTAACACATCTATTGAAGGTGAACTCGTATTAAATTTTACATAATGGCAATAAGAAGAAATATAAACTATATAAACAAAGAATTTCCGGAATTTAGGAATCAGTTAATAAACTATTCCCAAACATATTTTCCTTCAACTTATACTGACTTTTCTGAAACATCACCTGGAATGATGTTTATAGAACAGGCATCGTATATTGGTGATGTTTTATCTTTTTATCTTGACAACCAAATCCAAGAAAATTTCATACAATACGCCAGACAAAATGATAGTTTATATGATTTAGCTTATATGTACGGTTATAAACCAAAGGCAACAGGTTTATCTGAAACTACAATGGAATTTTTCCAACAATTACCAGCTATAACAATAGATAATATATCCCAACCTGATTATTCATATGCTTTAACGATTGCGGCAAATACTAAAATATCAACAAGATCTGGAAATTCTGTAAACTTTACTATAGAAGACCCAGTTAATTTTGAAGTATCTAGTTCATCTGATCCTACTGAAGTAACAGTAGCACAAACGAGTGGAGGTACACCAACATATTATCTTTTAAGAAAAACAAGAAAAGCATTTTCAGGTACTATAAATACAGTATCTTATACTTTTGGAGCTCCACAAGAATTTACAACAATAAATTTAAATGCTCCTAATATAGCAGGAGTATTAGATGTAACAGATGCAGATGGTAATAAATGGTATGAAGTAGATTATTTAGCTCAGGATTTAGTATACGATAGTTTAAGAAATACAAACATAAATAGTCCTGATACATATCAAGATACAGATACACCTTTTCTATTACAAACTAAAAATGTACAAAATAGATTTGCTACTCGATTTATAACCCCAAGCCAATTACAATTACAATTTGGTGCTGGTAATCCTGAGGATACAACAGAAGATGTAATACCAAATTCAATGAATGTAGGTTTAGGTTTACCTTTTCAACAAGATAAATTAACAACAGCATTTAGTCCAACTAATTTTATATTTACAAATACTTATGGTGTCTCTCCAACTAATACTACTTTAACAGTAAGATATTATACAGGTGGTGGAGTTCAATCTAATGTACTATCAAATACAGTTACAGATTTAAATACTTCAAACATTACCTTTAATAAGGGTGGTTTAGAATCAACATTAGCTAATTATATATTTGACTCTACAGCAGCAAATAATATTATAGCAGCAAGTGGGGGACAAGATGGAGATACAATTGAAGAAATTAGACAAAACTCAATTTCACAGTTTGCTACCCAAATGAGAAATGTAACAGCTGATGATTATTTAGTAAGAGCTTTAAGTATGCCCCCTAAATATGGTGTTATATCTAAAGCATTAACACAAAAACCAAATGCTGAAAATGCTAATACTACATTAGATTTATATGTCTTAACTAATGATTTAAACAATAAATTAACAACTGCATCGGACGCACTAAAAAATAATTTACGTACATATATTAACCAATATAGAATGATTGGTGATACTATTAGTATTAAAGATGCCTTTATTATTAACTTTGGTATTCAATTTGAAGTAATAACTTATCCTAATTTTAATAGTAATGAAGTAATTGAAAGATGTATAATAGCATTACAGGATTATTTTATAATAGATAAATGGCAGTTAAACCAACCTATAATTGTTCCTGATCTTTTTGTATTATTAGATGCTTTAGAAGGGGTACAAACAGTTAGAAATGTAATATTAACAAACATAGCAGGAGCAACATCAGGATATTCACAATGGGCATATGATATGGATGGTGCAAATCAAAATGGAACAATATTTCCTTCTTTAGACCCAAGTATATTTGAATTAAAATATCCAAATGTAGATATTAAAGGAAGAGTAGTAAACTTATAATTATGGCAGTATACAAATTATTTCCCTCACAAGACGCTTCAATATATAGTGCTTACCCAGCAATGAATGCAGGACTTGATGCTATATTAGATGTAAATAATAAAGTAACAGATGTAAATCCTGTAGCTCAAGTAGCAAGATCTTTAATTAAATTTGACCAGTCACAAATAGACGATGTCATTGATAATATAGCAAAAGTAACAGGATCTTGGGATAATTTTTCAGGAAGTTTAAAATTAAATGTAGCAAAAGCTACAAATGTTATTTTAGAATCAAAAATAGAAGTTTACCCTATATCAGGATCATGGAATAATGGATCAGGACAATATTTAGATAAACCCGTTAATCATACGGGTGTAAGTTGGATATATTCTGATTACTCAGGTTCAAATAAATGGCCTACAACAGGGTTTGACCCACTTACTACTGCTTCTTTTTCTGGGAGTAATAATGTAGGAGGTGGAGTATGGTATACTGGATCTGGTGGGTATGAAGGAATTGGTCCTTTAGAATTTACACAATCCTTTAATTTAAGAAGTGACAAAGATTTAAATGTGAATATAACAGATGCCATAAGAGTATGGTATTCATCATCTAAAAGCCTAAATGCAGGTAAAATAGATATATCAAATCAAGGATTTATAGTAAAATGGGAGGATAATAAAGAATTTGTAACTGAAAGTGCAGTTACACCTCAATTAAGTTACTATTCAATAGATACAAACACAATATATCCTCCACAATTAGAAATAAAATGGGATGACTCAGTATATGAGACAGGTTCATTAGATGTTATAAACACCCCAGACCTATTTGTGGCATTAGATAATAATCAAGGTATATTTTATAGCGAAAGTATAAATAATTTTAGATTAAATGTACGTCCTGAATTTCCAATTCGTAGTTTTCAAACGGCCTCTGTTTACACAACAAACTATGCCTTACCTTCACAATCTTTATATGCAATTAAGGATTTAGATACTAATGAATTCGTTGTTGATTTTGATAAAGATTTTACAAATATTAGTTGTGATACAACGGGTAGTTTCTTTACTGTTTATATGAATGGTTTGGAACCTGAAAGATATTATTGTATATTGATACAAACTGAGATAGCAGGTCAAACTATAGTGATGGATGAAAATTATTACTTTAAAGTAGTTAATGGGTAAATAATATGGACAGAAATAGAGAAAGAATAGATCTTATTAAAGAAGTATATTCCAAAACAGAATATCCTAAAGTAATTGATACTAATTTTAACGAATTAGGTAATATTTCTATTAATGAACAGTTAGAAGCTGAAGTATCTGTAGAAGAGTTTTTTCAAATCTACACAAAATTATTTTATGAAATTCCTTCTTATGGGGGAGTTAGATCACATGAGTATTTAATTACTACTAGTGCTGAATATATAGATTTTGAACCTAACAATGATATTATAGAAGCTTTACAAAGAGAAATTACTCAATTAAGAAAAGAACTATTACAATCACAAATAGATAAAGCAGAGGCATTAACCGGGGAAAGTTTAGGTTTAGACATTGATAATATTGATAATGGGGATGCATTAAAAGAAATCCAATCTCAATTAAACCAATCTGGGGCAACTATTTAAATAAATAATTAATGGTAGACGAAAATAACATTACAATAAACCCAGTAGATCCAACTACCTTTGAATATCAAGAATATTCTGAGCAAGATAATAACTTAATATCATCTTCAAGGTTAGATACTTCTTTTACAATGTCTACGGATTATATTGAATATTATATATATGATGATTCTAAAAATCTAGTTTTCCCTTTAGATACATCTTCAAAAATATATGATCAAAGAAATTATAGTGTTATAGATGGAGACACTATTCTAAGAAAGGATATAGGTTATGATAATGGTACCTACTATTCAACATATAATTTTTATAGAAAACAACTATCATCTGATCAATTTAATAACTATTACATTAGTGAAGTTAGTGGGGATAGAACAGAAGTTAGATTAAAAAGTACAACAATACCATCAGATTTAATTATAAGTTCATCTAACTCTTTTATTCAATATAGAGAAGATGCTGATTATTTTGTTGATTTTTTACTTAATTTTGGTGGTGACCAACAAGTTATAGCTAATAATTTAAGATTAGATACCACAACAGAAATTGATCCTTCGTTACTTATAAAATTATATGAACCTTTACCCTCTAATTTTAATGTAAAGGATATTTTATGGGTTGTTGAAGAAATATCTACACCACAAGCATACGTTGTTGAATTTCCCGAAATTACGTTTATCCCCGATGATTTTCAATTTATAAAGGGTCCAAACTATAGTATTAAATTAACCCAACAAGTAGGAGAATCAACTCAAGAATATAATTATAATACTTTATTAGGAACAAATATAACAAGTTCTTCAGACCAACTTAAAAATATTTTAAATAGGAAAGAAATAGATATAAATGTTGATTATAAAGATTATAAAAACTTTGTACATTTTAGTTCTGCTAAGACTAGATTAGAAAACTTTTATTATAAAGTAAGTTTAATCCAATCTAACCAAGAAGCAATTAATAATTTACCTTTAGATGCATCTTCATATAGTTCTAGTAAATCAGAAATATCAACTAGAACAACTAAAATAATAGAGGCATTTGATGGTTACGATTACTTTTTATATTATAATAGTGGTTCAAGTAAATCATACCCTAAATCAACAACTACCCCTCCTTACATATTAATGCCAACAGGGAGTAATGAAGTAAAAACATGGTTAGGTAGTGCAGATCCCGACAATCCTTATTATGGTGGTCAGGCTTTATCTGCTTCTAATTATGATGAAGATAATCAAGACTATTTATATAACGCAATACCCGAATACTTAAAATCAGACTCAAATAACGAAAAATATGAATTATTCGTTGATATGGTTGCTCAACAGTATGATAATACATGGTTGTATACTAAAAATATTACTACTAGATTTGACGCGGATAACCGTTTAGATTATGGTATTTCTAAGGATTTAGTAGCGGATGCTATTAGAGATTTTGGTGTAAAATTATATTCAAATAACTTTAACACAGACGATTTATATACTGCCTTTCTAGGAATTACCCCATCAGGTAGTGCATTTCCTTTCCCCAATATGACTGGTTCAATTGGTGGCGAAGTTAATACACCTTCTGGGTATGAGTACGTGACTACTCAAATATCGGCATCGAATGATATAGTCCCATTAGACGATGTTAATAAATCGTTATATAAACGAATTTACCATAACATACCCTTATTACTTAAGAAAAAAGGTACTATATCGGGATTAAGAGCATTAATTACTGCTTATGGTATTCCAAGTACTATTTTGAGAATAAATGAATTTGGTGGGAAGGATAAAAATGACTTACAAGATTGGGATTATAGTGAAGATATATTTAATTATGCTTTTCATTCTGATGGTATAAACAATCAAATCACATCCTCATTTCAATTAAATGATGGTTTTGCTGATTCTGTTTTAGAAACAAGACCAAAATCCTTACAATTTAGATTTAAAACCCCAGGTGTACCTGAAACAGCAACTCCAATACATCAAAATTTATGGGTTGGAGATAATAATACTTCATTTATTACTTTAGATTATACTGGTTCAGGAATGACTACTTCAAGTTATAGTGGATCAATACCATCTGAATCTAATGCTTATGGTACTTTAACATTTTACCCTGATGGAAATAATGGGTTAGATAAAACAGCAAGTATTGATTTACCTTTCTTTGATGGTGGATGGTGGTCTGTAATGACTACAATTGACTATGCTGGAAGTGATGAAGCTTATATTTATGCTGCTAATAGAATTGGAGATCAAATAGGACACTCTAGCTCTGGTAGTATTATACATAACTGGCAATATTGGGATACAATACAAACTTCAAGATTTCCACACACAGAAAGTGTATCTGTAGACGGAGTATTAGCTACACCCTTTTCTGGAGCATATCAAGAAATAAGATATTGGGATACTGCATTAAGTGAAAGTTTATTTTATGATTATGTAGTTAATCCTTATTCAACTCAAGGTAATACAATTAATTCAACACCACAGGATTTAGCTTTTAGAGCAGATTTAGGTACACAATTAATAACATCAAGTAGAACTTCAATTCATCCCAAAGTTACAGGATCTTGGGCAACAACACAATCCTTTTCAAATGGAAATAGTGAATTTTATTTAACAGGTTCATTTATACAAAATACAGAAAGTATATTTTTAAATCAAGTACCCGGAGGTATTAAAAATAGAATAAACGATCAAATAAAAGTAGTTCAAGAAAACTTACCTTCAGGTTCTACCTTATCTCCTTATAGATCAATACAACAAGAAACTTACCCAAGTGGTAGTAATCCTAGTATTAATTATTTAGAAGTAGCATTTTCACCTACAGATCAAGTTAATGATGATATTATTTCTCAAATAGGTGCGTTTAACTTAGGAGATTATATAGGTGATCCAAGACAAATATCTGAATCTGGGTATTCTTACCCACAATTAGATGCTTTAAGAGATGCATATTTTACAAAATATATAAACAGTTATGATGTAAATGATTTTATTAGATTAATTTCATTTTTTGATAATTCTTTATTTAAAATGATAGAGGATTTTACACCTGCTAGAACGAGTTTATCTTCTGGTGTTGTTGTAAAACAAAATTTATTAGAAAGAAACAGACAAGCACCTCCATCAATGTCTTATACCACTCCTGAATATACGGGTAGTGTTAAGTCATTCCCTAGAGATTATCAAATCCCAAATTCAAGTAGTTCATTTCCAGAATATGGTAATGTTAGTGGATCTGCTATATATAAATTTAGTGGAGGTACAGGGGGTTCATTTGAACCTTTTAATAATAATTTTGCTGCCCCAATTAGTCAATCATCACAGAATACTTGTATACTAAATTATTTTTATACCTCATCTACATCTCTATTAGATGTAAATGATACTTTAGGTGAATCTATATTTTCAACAACAAATATAGATAATAACCCAACTACCATGAGTATTAATTTAAGAGGAACCTCAAGTATAAATAACTTTGATTTCCTCCAGACGTTAGCAACATCTTCACTAATAACAGATAATTTCTTATATTATGGGGGTGGAGCAGTAGATGATGGTTTTTCTTCGGTATTTGTTGATCCTATGAAATATAAAATTGACAAAATTACATTTGGAGGGGGATATGGTGGATTTGAAAGCAATTATGGTGAAGTAATATATGGTACAAACTATAGTAGTAGTGTATTTTTTGAATTAACAGTAGTTACAAACTCAGGGTTTGTACCTGTAAATGAAAACGAAGTACAAATTTGTTTTGAAATTAATGGGGAACCTTATAGTGGTTTAACAGAATCTGAAGTTTCTGCCTCTGAATTTTTCGCACAATACCCCGATTTTGTACAACAGTGGAGTGAATCAATAGTACCTTCTTTAGGTATTACACCCCCATACAACCAAAATATTACGGAATCAAACGGAGTACCTCCAGTAAATTATCCTAGATTAGATCAAAGAGAATTTTATAATGGAGAATTTGGTGATGATATTCAAGTAGGTATGAATGAAATCTGTAAAACATTCTTTGGACAGGATGCTATTATAGATTACTTTTTTAGAATCAATTGGTTTAATAACAATTCTAGACCTGAAGAAAATTTTATATCTAATTTAGATATCCCAGCACCTGGTAATGTGTGGTTTTGGGCAGATACCGTTAACCAACTAGGTGAATTAACACCAGGTTATGGTATAAATGTAACCCAAAACTTCCAATCCACACCTTATGATTCCAATACACTAACTTTTCCCACTACCTTTACAACCGATGGTAGTGGAACAGGTGCATCACTTCAAATTAGCACTACAACAAACCCTGCTGCCTCAAATTGGTTAAGTGTACGAATATTAGGAACCAATGTAGGGTCAGGATATGCTGTAAATGATACTATAACAATATCTGTAAGTGAATTACAGAGTTTAGGATATACTACAGCAACACAACCTATAATTGTACGTTTATTAACTAGGGATGTTGCTAATAATGTAACTAATAAGGTTAAATATATTAAAATGTCTAATGTTGACGTTAATGGTGAAACAATTCAACCTTACATTGCTAGTAGTGAATATGTAATATTTACTTTAACAGGCGCATCAAATTGGAGAAATGCTATTAGAGAAGGTTTTCAAACTTGGTATATAGCAAATACTTCATTACAAGATGATGGTATTCCTAATAATGAGGATGCAACTTTATTATTAATTAATGAACCCCCATCATCTGATGCTGTTAATTCATTTGATGATTCATTTTATGATTTAACTTTTAGTGCAAGTGGAGTATTTAGTTATTATGCTACATCTTCAGGAGAAGATCCAAATGTAATTCCTGCAACTGGATTTACAGAATCAATTGCACAAGGTTATTTCCCACCAGTCCCTACATACCCTACAGAATCATTTTTTAAAGGATGGGATTCAGCAAGTTATTTCCAAACAACAGAAACAGGAGGTGTTGTTAGAGTATCAACAGGTGATGGTTTTAACACAGATACCTTTAGAAATTTCAATACAGGTTCAAGAGAATTTGATGGAGATTCTACAAATACTAGGAGTGAAGTACCATGGTTTATGGATGCTAAGAATGACACATATTATGCTTTAAGTGCTTCATCTACTTTAACAGGAGGACCAGCATCAGTAACAAAATTAGCACTGTATGATGGTGATATAACAGCATCAGCAGTCCCTATTGGACCTGCTTTTAACCTTTATTCACCACCTGCAACGGTAACAATTACCCCAACTTTCACTCCAACAAACGGAACTCCAGGTAATCTTAGTACTACTTGTGGTGGTGTTTATTCTGTACCTGGATCATCTACTAGTTCAAACATTGATAGAACAAGAACCATGGGCGTTAATGTAAATGGTAACCCAACTACTCAATGGGTAATGTATGTACAATATAATGTTGATGGTACTTGGCAAACTTCACAAAGTACAACTGGTATTGATACAGATTGGTTACAATTTGTAGGGTTTACAGTAGAACCAAACCCAGATTATAATGCCAATGGGGGAATAGGAACAGGTGATGCAACTATAACGGTTAGAGCATCTGCTGGTGGTAATGATCCTGGTGATGGAACACAAGAATCAATAAGAAGTTTTAGGATTTATATTGGTAATTATACTAACCTAAACGAATTGTATTATTGTCAATTCCAACAAGAAGGATTTTTTGAGGGTGCAACAGCACCAGGAGGAACTGGACAACAATAAACAATAATAGCAGAAATATAGTTTTAAAATATTTATAACAAAATAACATAAATGGCAGTAGCTCCAACACCAGACATAAGGTATTTTCTTAAAGAAACAACTAATCAAATATTAGTATCAGGTTCTTCTAATAATTTAGATATGAATCTTAAACTTAATTCTATTAAGGATCCTACAACGGTAGCTAATAGTAATTATAATTCTAAAATATCAGCCTTAGGAGAAAATGTTTCATATATAGTTCAAAATGGAGTAGAGTTTACTAATTTAATACTAAATCAAAGTTTACCCTTTACTTCACCTACTACATCTGCAACTAATACTGCTACTATAACAAAAAATGGTAGTGAAAATGGTACTGGGGCAATATTCTTTTTAAAATCTGTAGGTTCAAATATTAACCAAGTTAAAGTTAATAACACTGGATCAGGATATCAAGTAGGAGAAACAATAACATTCACACAATCAGAATTACTAGCTGAAGGATTTACAAATGTTTCAAGTGGTATAGTTATTACTTTAACCAATAACCAGATAATAGAATCATCTACAGAAATTCCACTTAGAAACGATCAAGAATTATGGGTATATAGAGGATATAACACTGATGGTGGAGATGGAAATACTTATAGATATAATCCACATCTACATAGACCTTATAAGGCTTATATTGTAACAGAAACCGGATCTGGTAAACCTACAAATCCATTCTTACCAGAAGGTGGTAATGTATATACTGCTGATGCTGGTAGTAACGTAAATATAAATAATGTTTATTTAGAAGGTACATTAGCGGAATTAGGTAATGGTGTTTTAAATGGTGTAACCCAAACTAATGAACAAGTAAGTGGTTCCTTTGTAGTTCATCGTGAAGAAATGCAAGTTCGACCTTGGGTTTTTACTCAATATACACAAATATCACAAAACCCACCTTCATCAGGTGCATTTTTTAGAGTATACCAAGAAAATGCTACAACAATAGGTACTGGGTATCAATTTAGAACAGGTACTACACCTCCTATAGTTAGTAATACAATAAGGTATAACAATTCTAATGTTAATCTTGCAACAGAAATATATGTAGGTGATGAAAATTTTGGGGGTCTTTTCTTTTCAACCTTAACAACTTTATCAGGATCAGTAGAAATTTTTGATAAAGATGCAGGTAAAATAAAAGTTTCTCAATTATCAAACGGACTTAATAATGTTACTTTTGATATTACTAGTTTAGAATTAGTTTCCGGTACTGATCCTTATATGAAATTAACAGTAACTAACCCAACACCAAGTTTAGGGTATAGTGCTCTTCCTTCTTTTGAACCTATAACACTAAATCTATCGGAATTTAGTAAATTAACAAATAATATACAACAATCACAAGGTACTACTATAAATTCTCAACCAGAGGTATTTAATAATGGTTTAAGAAATGGAGATTATTCATATACAAGTAGTTTTTTCTCTACTTCAGGAACAATTTCAAATGCTAATGATGCTGTAGGGACTACACAATTTGGTTTAAGTTCATATTATGGGTATTTTGTAAAATATAAAATATCTTATGATAATGCTAATGTAGGGGAAGAAACAATA
>Ga0257120_1001341_pt1 | contig 16386 bp, 16 predicted proteins | sample SI106_10metaG_FD_190153 | JGI IMG/M metagenome (GOLD analysis project Ga0257120, IMG submission 190153) | Marine microbial communities from Saanich Inlet, British Columbia, Canada - SI106_10 | ecosystem: Environmental > Aquatic > Marine > Inlet | place: Canada: British Columbia | collected... | reverse complement strand
CTAGCTATGGTTCCTGTTGCTAATTTCTTGGGTTCTTTAAATGAAGATTTACCTCTGCCTGAGTTTTTAAGTTTTTTAAAACTTGCCGAAGAGCAATCTATGCAGCTTACTGCGCAGTTTTTAATTATGGATTCTGTATTGGATTTAGCGTATATTATTTTAATTATGGGAGTGGTTGCTGCACTAGGAGAAGAGTTGTTGTTTAGAGGCCTCCTTCAGAATTTATTTAAGAATTGGTCCAATTCAATTCATTTTTCAGTTTGGATAACCGCTTTTTTGTTTAGTGTAATACATATGCAGTATCATGCAGTTTTACCACGCTTTTTTCTGGGTGCTTTTATTGGCTATGTTTTCGTTTATTCGGGCAGTTTACGATCGTCTATTTACGTTCACTTCTTTTACAATACAATCCTAATACTACTAAGTTACTTTATACAACATAACTTGATGCCTGCTTACTTAGAGTCTTTTGGCGTAAACGATTGGAGTGTTTTTCTTGTTGCTTTGCTCGTGTTGTTTGGCACTTCGTATTCTTTAGTTAAGCCGCTTGCTCAAAAATAAGATTGCTTTTTGTGTAAAAAAAAAAGGGAAGTCGTAAGACTTCCCTTTTTATATTATAGGTACTTGAGTTACTCAAAACTCTCATAGGTAGCGTAGTTAATTTTGAATGCTTGCGCTTTCCTTAGTTCTTGTTTTATGTCTGTTATAAGGCCCATTTTAGCACCTACATCTGCTTTTATACAGGTGATAAGTTGCGGCTTTTTTTCTTCTGCTGTAGCTTCTCTTTTAGCTGCAACAAATTCTTGTATATCAGAGGCTAATTTAAACGAATCGTTGAGTTGTATTCGAGGTTCAGCACCAAATTTAGTTTTCATTCCACTCACTGGAGCACCAACATAGATATAACTACAAAGTGATTTGTCTTCAATTTTTTTAATTTCAGAAGCTTTCGGTAAGCTGTTTTCTACAATTAGAGTAGTTTCTCTCATTACAGTAGTTACCATAAAGAAGAACAATAGCATAAAAACGATGTCTGGAAGCGAAGCTGTAGACATGGCAGGTGTCCCTCCACCTTTTTTCTTTTTAAAACGACTCATTAGTTTCCTCCTACTTTTTTAGGTTCAGCCTCAGAAATTTTAGAAGGATACATCTTGCGTATTTCTTTCTTATTCTCTCCTTCTAATTCGGCATAATATGCACCGAATTTTTTTTGCGCTTCTCGATCTCTTAATTCTCTGTAAGCAGCAGAAAGTTCATTTTGTACTTTAATATACATCTCGTAGGATGTACCACGATCGTTTTGCAACGATACAATCGCTTTTTGAGGATTGTCAGATAATTCAGGGTTTCTGCCCCAGTTGTCTAAGAATGCTTTTGTTCCCTCACGTAATTGTGAAACATCCATCAACTCTTCTTCAACTAAAAGCTGGTCTTTTGCATTCACCAAAACCACATAAATATTCTTAGATTTTATCTGAGAATCGTCTATAATTTCTTCTTCTTCTGGCATCGCTGGTAATTTTCGTACCAATCCCGTATCTACATCCATTGTAGTTGTTACAAGGAAGAAAATAAGGAGCAAGAAGGCGATGTCTGCCATCGAACCTGCATTAATTTCGGGTAATGTTCTTCTAGACATATGCTTATTATTTAAGCATTTTAGATACTTCAGCGTATATAACAGATGCTATGGCGCCTGCACCGAGTATGTAAAATAAGAATAATCCAGTACCTACTTGCTTAGAGATGCTTTCGGTAACGCCAAATTTAGCGTAGTGTGCAGAAACTTCATCTGATGCTAGCAATGCAGCGATAATGTATATTACCAATAATCCACCCAATGCAATCCCTATTTGTTTCGCCTTTTTGGGCTGAGAAATAAGTTGCTTAATAGGAAAAGCTAAAGCCAAAAAGGCTGCTACTCCCAGTAGAATATAGGTAAGTACTATACCGTAATTTGTTATGAAATCTTCCATTTCAAAAAGTTTAGACGGTTAGTAAATTTATTTTTTTGTAGCATCTTGACGAGCTAGGATATCGATTAAAGTAATCGAAGCGTCTTCCATTGAATTTACTAAACTATCCACTTTAGAGATAATGTAGTTGTAAAATACTTGAAGAATCATCGCTACTATCAATCCAAATACTGTTGTCAGTAAGGCTACTTTAATACCCCCTGCAACTAATGCTGGAGATATGTTGTTTTCTGCTTCAATTGCATCAAAGGCACCAATCATCCCGATTACTGTTCCCATAAATCCGAGCATTGGAGCGAGTGCAATAAATAATGCAATCCAAGAAGTATTTCGTTCTAGACGTCCCATTTGAACCGATCCGTAGGCAACAATAGATTTTTCAACCATTTCTAGACCTTCAGAAGAACGCTCTAAACCTTGGTAAAATATGGAGGCAACTGGTCCAGGTGTGTTTCGGCAAACTTCTTTTGCTTCTTCCATACCTTTTGCTTTCAGTGCATCTTCTATATCGGTTAAAAGTTTATCTGTATTTGTAGTCGCCATGTTAAGGTAAATAATTCGCTCTATAGCTAAAGCTAAACCTAAAATAAGCGTAATTAATACGACGCCCATAAATCCAGCACCACCTTCAATAAACTTTTCTTTTAAAATTTGATGAAAACTTTCTGGCTCTTCTGCTAATTCTTCTACTACTGGAGTCGTTTCTTCTATGGCTACCATACTATCTGCTGATGCAGAGTCTGTAGTGAGAGAGTCCGAAGTCAATGAGTCTGTTCCTGATGAGTCTGCTACTTGTTCAGTTGCTGTTTCAACATTATCTTGTGCCACTACATTAAGGGCATTCAAATTCAGCAAACCAAAAATTGCCAGAATAGAAAGTGTCTTTTTCATTTTTTTATAATTTGGTTTTAATAATTTCAATTTATTCAATGCAAATTTAGTTAAAAAAAGGGATTTGCAAAGGTTAATTAAAATCTTGTGTTGGATTATGTGATAAAGAGATTGAATTGTTGGTGTAAATACGTGTTTTTACACTTCTTTTTTATTGTTTTATAGGTTGCATAAGTTAAAGTTTTCGACACTTTCACTCAGTTTTATTTGATATCCAAATCCCGGTTCTAAATTTCCGATGCCATTAAAACCGAATTCTGGAAGATATGCAGCTCCTAGATAATCTTTTGCGATCACTATTTTTTCTAGGTAAGGATAAAACGCATCGATTGCATCAATTGGGTTTTGGCAAGTGCATCCAATTATGTTCCATCCCGCATTCAAGTCTATATAAGTTTCAAAATAACTTAAGTTGTACAAGCAAGATTCATTGTCCTCTTCAGCATTGTAATTGTAGTTTCCAGCCTCAATATCTGTACAGCCAACTTTTGCTATGGTTTCTTTATTAAAATCGTAGGAACATTCTAATGTTTCTCCAAAGCCAGAGTATAGCTCGAGTCTCAACTCTTCCGACCATAGGTAAAAATCAGATTCTACATTTAAGATGTGCTCCGATGTCCCGCTTAGGCCATAGTAGTTTACTTCTTCCACAGCAATTGTGTCGTTGTTGTCGTTTAGAACAATAAAAGCAGGATAATCGTAAAGAAATGAAGTGTTAGTGGTTACTTCAAGTTCAATCATATTGCTTTGCATATTTAAAACTACAGTGTTTAATGTAATGAGATCGCAATCACTTAGTGGGTTAACATACAATTCGAGACTTTCGGTCAAATTGGCTACAGAAGGATAATTCATGTTAGCCACTATTTCTCCCGAAGGAGCTATAAGTATTCCACTAGGGTAGCTTGTTTGGTTGAATGATGAAAATATTGAATTTCCACCTTCTTGTCCAGCTACAATTGGGAATGCTGAATTGTGTGTGCTTGAAAAATTTTGGCAGGCAGTAGCCGAGGAGAAATTATCTACGCCAATGATAAAGATGTTTTCGTTGTTTTGGCCATAGTTATTGTATGCATTATTTATTTCTGGCGCCACACTATTACACGCACCGCAAGTTGTAGAAAAAAAGTCTAAGTATATGTATTGCCCGTTTTCTAATATGGAACTTGGATTAATGCTGCTGCCCTCAATAGACGTATATGTCATGTCTGAGGTGAATTGTGCTTTTAGTGTCGTACTAAATGTAACAAGACATAGCACTATAAGTATCTTTTTCATAGGAGATTTTTCATTTTAAACTTCAATTATTATGCCTTTTTAATTAAGAGTCTATTTTATTATATATCATAATTAACCCAAGGCAGAATATTTATTGTTTGTTTTCTAGATTTGTATTCTTTAGATAAGGTTGATTATTTCCGCGTTTTACTTAATTTTGTATAATTAAATTTCAACCATCATTCCATATGTTAAAAATAGCTCTTATTGTTGGTGTTTCTGTTCTATTTGTGGGGTATTCCATAAATGCTTTTTTTAAAACTGAAACAGCCAGTTACAAAATCGTTCAAGTTCACGATCGCGTTGAAATTCGTGCTTACAATGAAATGATTTATGCTTCTTATACGCCAGAAGATACTGTTGAAAGAAGTAACTCATTTGGTAAAGTGGCCAATTATATATTTGGAAATAACAGTACTAATGAGAAAATAGCCATGACGTCTCCGGTTGTTATTAAACCCAACAATAATTACGAGATGGCTTTTATTATGCCAGATCAATATACGATTTCTTCACTTCCAAAGCCTTCTTCAGCTGAAGTTTCAATTTATTCTGTACCTTCTTCAATCAAAGCTGCGATTCAATATTCTGGATTTTCGAATCCTGAAAAAGAAGCTCAATATAAGCAAAAGCTAATTGCTGTTTTAGAGCAAAACAATATAGCGCATCAAAAAGATTTTCAGATTTACGTTTACGATGCTCCTTATAAATTACTAAACAGAAGAAATGAAATTGTAGTAAGTGTTACGTTAAAAGAAGATGAAATCGCAAATACTGTAGATATGGATAAAATATATTTGGGTGGAGGATGTTTTTGGTGTGTAGAAGCAGTCTTTGAAAATGTTGTTGGAGTTCACAAAGTAGTTTCTGGCTTTTCAGGAGGCACACTTAAAAATCCATCATATACTGATGTTGCTTATGGAAATACAAATCATGCAGAGGTTTGTGAAATATCATTCAATAACCAAGAGATAAATTTAGAAAATCTATTAAAAGTGTTTTTTGCTACGCACGATCCTACATCGCTTAACAGGCAGGGTTACGATGTTGGTGAGCACTATCGATCAATTGTTTTGTACTCCAACCAGTTCCAAAAGGATATATCTGAAAATGTAATTCAAGAACTAAACTCAACTGTATTTGATGGAGGTATAGTAACTCAATTGGTCCCATTTGAGTCCTTTTATTCTGCCGATGTTTCTCATCAGAATTATTACGCTAACAATCAAACGGCACCTTATTGCAGTGTTGTGATCTCGCCAAAGATTGAGAAATTAAAAAAACACCTTTCTCAATTTTATAAAAAATAATTACAATACTTTCGCCAAATAGTTTTGATAAAAACACTATTTTGGATAACTTCTTTACCTAAAAGTTGTACAAAACTAATTTTTGAACTATCATTGCATGACTATAAACAAATAAAGTTATACAAATGAAAAGAATTTTACTTAACATTAGCTTGGTAATTTCAACCTTAGGTTTTGCCCAAACAACAGTAGTAGACTTAATAGTTGGTTCAGATGATCACACTACATTAGCTGCGGCAGTTGGAGCAGCAGGCTTAGTTGAAACATTAAACTCAGGAGGACCATTTACGGTTTTTGCTCCAACAGATGCAGCCTTTGCATTGTTGCCTGACGGGACTGTAGAGTCACTAATAGCAGATACAACAGGTGCTTTAGCCACTATTTTAACACACCATGTAAGTGGAGGTTCAACTCTTTCAACTGATCTCTATGATGGAATGATGATTACTACAGTAGCCGGTACTGAGCTTATGGTGAGTATTGATAGCAATGGAGTCTACATTGATGGTGCTATGGTAACTGTTGCTAATTTAACAGCAGATAACGGTGTTGTTCACGTCATAAATGCAGTATTACTTCCAGAGGCAGAGGTAGAGTCCAACACTGTAGTAGACATCATTGTCGGTTCAGAAGATCACACCATATTAGCTGCGGCAGTAGGCGCAGCAGGATTGGTTGAAACTTTAAGTGGAGACGGTCCTTTTACCGTTTTTGCGCCAACAGATGCCGCATTTGCTTTGTTGCCAGAAGGATTAGTTGCCACTTTGCTAGAAGATCCTTCAGGTCAATTAACAACTATACTAACGCATCATGTTTTCGCTGGTTCAGCACTTTCAACAGATCTTTATGATGGCATGATGGTACCAACAATTGCAGGTGGTGAGCTTGAAGTTACGATTGACTCTACTGGAGTATACATAGACAATGCAATGGTTACCGCAGCAAACATCGAAACCTCAAATGGTGTGGTACATGTAATTGATGCGGTGCTTATACCTGAAGAAGGGTTGAGCATAGAGGAGTCTTTAGCAATCGAAAATCAAACTTATTTGTATTCAATTGATGTACTTGGTAAAAGAATTAATAGGGCAACATTAAATACTATTATATTTGATGTATACTCATCCGGAAGTGTTGTTAAACGTTTTTCCCTAAGATAAGTAGAATTTTTTTCCCTCGAGTGTTTTTTATTTTTGCACTTGACTGAGCCACTCGTTAGAGTGGCTTTTTTTTTACCTAATAATCCAGTTTTTTTCTTTGGATTTAACCCAATATTTGACCGTAAATAGAACTGTAACTTCGGGAAACCTCTTTTTTAAACTTTCATGATGTATTATTTTCATAGATTTATATAAAATATTGTAATGAGTAAATCAACTATTTCTAGCCTGTATCTTGCCCTTTTAATTCTTGCCGCAGAATCTATTTTCTTCCTTCCTTATGTACTTAGTAGAATTTTTAGACCAACGGTACTAGAAGTGTTTCAAATAGACAATATTCAACTTGGTTTTTGTTTTTCAGTATACGGGTTTGTTGCGGTTATCTCGTATCTATTTGGAGGTCTAATTGCAGATAAATATATGCCAGGGAAACTCATTGCCAGTTCTTTGTGGCTTACTTCTTTAGGCGGTTTGATGTACGCGAGTTACCCGAGCTATTTTATGTTAAAATTACTCTATGGGTATTGGGGTTTTACCACTGTTTTTTTATTTTGGGCGCCCATGATAAAAGCCGCTCGAATATGGGGTACAGCGACTTCACAGGTAAAGTCTTTTGGGCTTTTAGAGGCGGGTAGAGGTGTTGTTGGTGCTTTTATTGGCAGTGCCAGTGTCGTATTGTTTGCTTTGTTTATGAACGATGACAGTGTTCAATCTACGCTGGGTGAAACTAGAAACGCCTTTACATATGTAATCTATTTATCTTCTGGGATTGTTGCACTTGTTGGTTTGTTAGTTTGGAGTTTCATGAAATTAAATACTGATAAAGAGGCCGCTGTTATTGATGACACGATCTCTGTTAGTAAGGTATTTGAAGTGTTAAGACTGCCCTCTGTTTTACTCTTAATGGTTGTTGTTTTGTGTGCGTATATGGGCTATAAGACAACAGATATTATTGCATTGTATGCGAGCGAAATTATGAACTACAGCCAAGTAGAATCTGCTCAAATAGCAACATTTTTACTGTATGCTAGGCCAACTGTAGCCTTTATTTTAACCATCTTTTTTATACGTTACGACGCAACATTACTTTGTTTTGGGTTTTTTTGGGTTTCTTTGTTCTCTTCCTTTCTGTTTTGTACAGGACTAATTACGAGCGGTTTGCCTATCGTATTTATCTGTTCTATTTTGACTTTGGCCATAGGTGTATATGGCTTAAGAATGCTCTATTTTTCTGTAATGGAACTGGGAGATATCCCTTTATTGGCAACAGGAACGGCCGTAGGTCTTATTTCTATTGTGGGTTACACACCAGATGTATTTAGTGGGCCTCTCATAGGCTATTTATTAGAGTATTATAAAGGTATTGAGGGGTATAAATATGTTTTTTTTATGTTGTTTTTGTTCTTTCTTGTGGGGTGTTTTGCTTCTTGGAAATATTACAAACTGTTTGGTAAAGTTAAGCGAACTCTCTAAGTGAAATCTTTTGATGTTTAATTATGTGTTGGGTTAAATTCTAAGGTTCGGTACTTGTAGTAATTTTTTAAAAATGCGAGGTGTGCTTTTGGATTTAGTATTTCCGTTTTAATGGCAATGCCATTTATTTGCAACTCAAAGCAATGATCACTTGTTTGAAAAGTAATTTGATTAAATCTTCCTACAAGTGCGTATTCTTCATTTACAATTCTAAAATACATAGCTAGACCTTCTTTTTTTATTTCAAAATTACAGTTTAGCAAGTCGTTGTTTTTTCGATCTCGCACCCCAATATTTTCTGGGTAAACATCAATGATTTTGTATTTTGGAGACCCGTATATACCCAGTCTTATTTTTTCGAAAATGCCATAGGATTGACCTGTGATCTTAGTAATCTCAAAGTCTTTTATTTTTCGGTCTATACTGGTTTTAAAGATCATAGTGTTTGCTTGTTTATTTTGAGCTCGTTAGTTTGCTTTTATTGTTAAAGTTAAGCATTACATAGGTGTGAGGTAAAGTAATAGCTGAGATCACAATTAATGATATTAGAGGAATAGAGAAAGGGATGTAATTTAAGTGCGAGAGTGCAATGAGGATTGCAGACATCGAAATACTCAATATGGAGTATGGAGCCATTAATTGAATGAGTTCTTTTTTAGTGAAGTCCTTTTTAAATTTTTTGAAAAAAGTAAACTGATGTACAATTGAAGGGAGCGAATGCAGCACAATAAAGAAAAGCGTGAAACATATGATAAAAGGAAAAAGAAATGAGGTGAGGTGAATTACAGCCAAGAAAAAAAGCTCAGCCAGAAGGCTTTGTGAACTCATTTTATCTTTGTAAAATAAATACGCGAACGAGAGTATGCTTCCTAAGTTTGAAGCTATAAATATGGGTTTGAGTGTGTCGTAATCGTATACGCTAAGAAAAACCTGCGTGTCTTCAAACAACTGAGTCATTTGATTTAGCTCAGCATTGTTGTAGTATAAAAGGGTGAACAATATTGTAACCCCCCAGTTTAAATATATGAAAAGAGAAATGTAAGTGCTTTTGGTAAAGAAAAAATGAAGTTGAGTTTCTCCAAAATGAAAGGCGGAAATCAACAAAAACAAAACAAAACCTAGGCTTGGTGCAATCATCCAGATCAGAAAAAATAAGACGATTGTTCCTAAGTAGTACGTGTAAAATTTTAGCTTGTTGGTTTTTTGAACTTTGTAAGTTATGAGGTGGTCTAACGTTCCATGTGGAATGCCAATACACAACAATAAAATAGCACTACCAATAATTTGATAGTCTATTGGTATGTTGCTGTATGCTTGAAAAAGAATAGTAATTGCATACGAGCAAACAATGTATATAAATAGGTAAAAGTTCATATAAAAAAAAGTAAGAGCAGGATTTACCTGCTCTTACTTATTGTATTTAAATACTATTATTTAGATTCTGTTATGGCAATGTTGTATACCACTAAACCAAATCCAATTTTGTTTATTGCATCTGCGATGTTGTACCATAAGTCAACATTTGAAGAGCTCCAGCCTAAAGCGGTGTTTAACCATCCACCATCCATACACATGTATCCTATTGGGTAAATTGCCCAACCTACAAGTACAAACCATGCAAGCGTTCTAACGCCTCTTTTAACAGCTTCTGAATTACTTTTCTCAGCTAATTGAGCAACTTCTCCATACCATGCTGTATAAAGCACATAGATGTAACCAATAGTAGAAAGTACTCCCCAAGTTACAGAGTGAGATGTAGCAGCTGCTCCTCCTGGATTGAAGGCTTCACCGATATATCCGGCAATAAGCATCCATGCAGAAGCGATTATTAGTTTCCACAACAATGTTTTTGTGGCTCCAGCAATTTTTGTTAATAAGTAAAATTCAACACACATCAACGGCACAGTTAAAATCCAGTCAATATATCTGTAAGCAGTTGGGTTTTCACCTGTAGCCATGTAAAAATCTCTCATGTACAGGTAGTGAACTGCAGCGATACCAGTGATCAATGCAGAAACTAAAAGTGAAAGTTTCCATTTTTTATCTACTGATCCTCTTTCTACGAAGAAAAATATAGATGAAGCAAACATTGCCATACATCCGATGAAGAATGTAAATGCAACTGGATCGTTTTTGATGTCAATAATTGATGATAGTAACATAATTTTTAGAGGGTTTAAATTAAACAATTTTTGTTTGGAATATGGATAGTATTATCCATTTTTTCCTATACAAAAGTATGTATAACTTTTAATATAAAAAACTATACGTAGGTATAATTTTATTTTGTCGAGTATATTAGCTTTAAATAAACATGCTTGATTTTAAGGCATGTACGTGTTTAATCCTAGATTTGGTATAGGTTTGGTTCGTATCTATTTTTCTAAAACAAGGCGTTTTTTAAGGTTGTTTATTTTTTAAATTTTAGAATTTCCTATGTTTTTTCAGCCCTTATATTTATTGTAATTCGATAAAAACTAGACTAAAATAGTAGGTGGTTTATCTCTATTTTGCATTTAATTAAGCATCACAATGGAGGGGTTTGTAATTTTTTTGTAGCGGAAGGCTATTTTTAGTTCATCAATAGATGGGAACTCTATTTTATAGTCAGATTTTTTTTGCACACCAAAAGCAGTTACTCTATTGTTTTTAATGGTAACAAAGGTTGTATTTGTTTGCTCCTTAAAGATGAGTTTGCAGTTTACAGGAAAGCTAAATATTTTACTTAAACTTTGCTCAAATCGGTGGTTGTATGCTTTAGTTGTTTCTTTGGCTATACATGCGCCCTTACAACCTTTAAGTTGGTATTGAAAGCAGCTTTTGTTTGTTTTTTCCAATCCATTAACCTTGTCACAAAGCGTAAATTCTTTGCTAATTTTAAGCAGGTACTTTTGTGCGCTTCTTACAGAGTAGAAGTCAAGCAGGGCCTCTGGTTTTGTTGCATCAATAAAATAGTTTTTGTAGCCAGCAGGTGTTGTGCCTTCGTATAGGGAAACACTGTTTTTAACTTTACGTAATTGTCGGTTAAAAATAGGCAGGTGTTTTTTTATTTCTTGAGACTCTAAAAGAAGTGCTTCAAGCTCTGCGTGAAGCACCTTTACTTTTAGAGAATAGAAAGAGCTAATTAAACGTTTACGGCCGTATTTTAAATGCTGCTGTATTCGTTGTTTGATGTTTTTACTTTTGCCAATGTAAATGATCTTTCCATTGGCATCCATAAAGTAATAAATACCGATGAGCTTGTTTGGAATTTTTTTTTCATAGACATCCTCTTTACTAAATTCCATCTTAATCCATATTTATAGCCTCAAATTCCTCAATTTCTCCATTGCTTACTTGAATGTTAAATTCTATGGGATTGCAACAAACCTCGCAGTCTTCTATAAATTTTTGCTGTCTGATGCTAAAGTCAACAAGTTTGTGTTGGTCTTCAAAACAATAAGGGCACACGTAGGTATGTTCAATCATTTTAGGTTTAATAAAAGTGAATGTTGTTTAATTGAGCAAGAGTTGATTTTTTTATAGGACTCCTCTGTTTTTGAGCTCCCAAAAACATTTTTCTGTTATGGAAATATCCACCAATGCATCGTGCGCATCTTTAAAATCTTCTCCAAAAAGTTTGATGTGAAGCTCTGCTAACGTAGGCCACTTGTATCCGTATCGCCCAGGAATTTTACAGTAGGCTGTAGACGATTTCATGGTGCATAATTTGGCGGTAACCTCAAATGAACTTGGAAGGTCTTTTCTGAGCAGTTCGGCTCCCATAATTTTTTCATCAAAGCTAATGTTATGAGCGGCTATGTAATTGGCTTGATCTACAGCTTCATTAAACTGAGTTAACACCTCTAGTAAAGAAATGCCTTGTTCGTGAGCCATTTCTGTAGTTATGCCGTGTACATCTGAAGCACCCGATGGAATTGAGAAACCTTCGGGTTTAATAATATGAACTTGAGTATCTAGTTTATTTCCAGCTTCGTCACATAAGATCCATGCAATTTGAATCATTCGTGGCCAGTTTTCTAAATCGGTTACTGGCGCTTTCCAGTTTTTTGGAAGTCCTGTAGTTTCGGTATCAAAAAATAAGTACATATTATAGTTTTAGTTAAAGTCTATTCGCTTTTAAGCTCGCCTTAAATAATCTTACGAACATCAAAACCGTTGCGTTTAAATGTTGATTTTTCAGTTTTCCAATGTTCACCTTTGTCAACTTCTGGCTCAATAGTCAGGTCTAATTTACATTATTAATACCCGTAAAGGAGGCTGCGTTTTTTTAGTGATGTCAATTATTATACCGTTTTCTAAAGGCTTGGCTGATGTTATTTTGGTGAGAGCTACGTCTATTGTTTTTTTTGTTCCCGAAAAGATAAGTCTTTTATTGGTTAGAATAAAGTGTCCGGTATCAAATGGGCTTTCTCTTTTTCAGTAGCAGCTTCAAAATTTCCAAATCAGTTGGAAAATGCTGGGCAAAAGCTGCAGATATAATTTAGTTAACACTAAGTTTCTTTGGTGCTCTGTGCTTTCGATTGGTGTTCTGCTAAATAAACTTTTACCTGATATTCACAAATCAAATACCTTTATTAGTAGGCTGTTAGTAGCTTATGTTCTGCTAGTATTAACCAATATATTAAAATAAGCATTCGTAAAGATTCTTTTAATTTTAGGATTGGTTTTTTTCGCGTAATTTTGCCTAATAAACACACTGTAATGACAAGAAAATTTCTTTTAATCACGATCAATTTAATGGTCTTTTCTGCTTGCCAATCTGATTATAAAAAAACGATGAAGGAGCCCATAGCCAAACAAATACCAACCGTTCTAAATTACCATTCAGACACTTTAGTAGACAACTATTTTTGGATGCGTTTGTCGGATGCTCAAAAAGAAGCAGAGAATGCGGATGCTCAAACACAAGATGTAGTAGATTATTTGGTTGAAGAGAATACGTATTTAGAGGCCAACATGTCTGATACTGATGCCTTGCAGGGCAAGCTCTTCGACGAGTATGTTTCAAGAATTAAACAAGACGACCAATCGGTTCCCTATGCTGAAAACGGTTATACGTATTCTTCAAAATTTGAGCAAGGTGATGATTACAGACGCTACTTTCGAACCAAAAATGAGGCCGGAAGTAAAGAAGAATTGATTTTGGATTTGCCAACCTTAGCTCAAAGCCAGAAATATTTCTCTTTGGGTGATTGGTCCATAAGTACTAACAATACCATTATGGCATTTAGTACAGATCTTATCTCTAGGAGGGAGTACACCATTCAATTTAAGAATCTTACAACCGGAGAGATGCTAGAAGATCGGATAGAAAACACTACTGGAGGAATTACTTGGGCCAATGATAATAAGACTGTTTTTTACGTTAAAAAAGACCCGCAAACACTTAGGTCGAATAAAATTTTTAAGCATGTACTCGGAACAGATTCCTCTTTAGATGAACTAGTGTTTGAAGAAAAAGACGACACCTATAGTTGTTATGTTTACAAATCTAAAAGCAAGCAATTTCTTTTTATTGGATCTTCTCAAACCTTAGCAACAGAAATTCGGTTTTTAGATGCCGATTTGCCGAATGGAACTTGGACCATTATAGAACCTAGAGAAAGAGGACACAAATACTCAGTTCGTCATTATAGGGATTCCTTTTTTATTCGAACCAATTGGGATGCCAAGAATTACAAACTCATGAAAACGCCCGTTTCTACTCCATCAAAAGAAAACTGGGAAGCGCTTATTGCACATCGGGAAGATGTATATTTGAGTGGTTTGGTCATCTTTAAAAGGTTTTTAGTTCTTCAAGAACGAAAGGATGGCTTAATTCAAATGCGCGTTGTAAATTGGTCTAGTGGAAAAGAGCATTACATTGGCTTTAACGACCCTACGTATACTGTGTACGCAACTACAAATCTTGAATTTGATACCGATGTATTTCGTTTTTCTTACGCTTCATTAACAACCCCTAGTTCAACTTATGACTACAATCTTGTTTCTAAAGAACGAAGTCTTCTTAAACAGCAAGAGGTTTTAGGTGGCGCGTTTAAGCCAGAAAATTACAGTTCAGAGCGGATATATGCGATGAGTACTGACGGGTCAACCCGAATCCCTATTTCCATCGTTTATAAAAAAGGTTTTAACAAAGATGGATTAGCCCCATTGTTATTGTACGGTTACGGCTCTTACGGTGCAAATATGGATCCTTACTTTAGTTCTACTAGATTGAGCTTATTGGACAGAGGTTTTGCTTTTGCCATTGCCCATATTAGGGGAGGTCAGGAAATGGGACGTGATTGGTATGAAAATGGAAAACTACTGAAAAAGAAAAATACCTTTAATGATTTTATTGATTGCGGTAAATTTTTGGTTGCTAACAAATACACGAGTTCTTCTCATCTTTATGCTCAAGGCGGAAGTGCAGGTGGCTTGCTTATGGGTGCAATAATTAATAGCGAACCCAATTTGTGGAACGGTGTCATTGCAGGTGTTCCTTTTGTAGACGTCATCAACACGATGTGGGATGAGTCTATTCCTCTTACCACAGGAGAGTTTGATGAATGGGGAAATCCAAAAGACAAAGTTTATTATGAGTATATAAAATCGTATTCTCCATACGACAATGTTCAGAACATAGCTTATCCTAATTTATTAATCACAACTGGGTATTGGGACAGCCAAGTACAATATTGGGAGCCAGCCAAGTGGATTGCCAAACTGAGAGCTTACCGTGCCAACCAAAATTTATTGCTGATGAATTGCAATATGGATGTAGGCCATGGAGGTGCATCTGGTAGGTTTGAGAGCATGAAAGAGATTGCGCTAGAACATGCTTTCTTATTAAAGTTAGAAGGCATTACAAAGTAACCAATTACCAACGTTATCCTCGTCTTCACTTTTACAGTTCAATTTGTATTGATTTAAGTACAAGTTAAATACGGTTTACATAAGTGAGCTGTAATCTGTATATTTGCTCATACTATTTTTTAAACTTTTAAAATCATACCCATGAAACAGTCACTTCTTTTCTTCCTGATTTTCCCGTTTTTACTTACCGCTCAAAATCTCGAAACGCTAGAGATTGGTTCTCAGGCTCCTATGATGGACTTAAAAATGCGCGCTACAGATGGCAATGAATACAGCTTGTCTGATGCCAAGAATACGAATGGGATGCTAGTTATATTCTCATGCAATACGTGTCCATTTGTTGTTATGTGGGAAGATCGGTACACTATGCTGGAAGAAATTTGCACGAAAAATAAGGTGGGGATGGTTTACCTAAACTCAAATGAGAAAAAAAGAGACCAAGATGATTCTTTTGATGCGATGGTTCAGCACAGTATAGAAAATAGCTATTCTTTTCCGTACCTAGTTGATGAAAAAAGTACTTTGGCCAATGCGTTTAATGCCAAAACAACGCCACATGTATTTTTATTTGATCAGAATAATGTGCTTGTGTACAAGGGTGCTATAGACGATAATTATGAGTCCAAAAAAGAGGTAAAGTCTTTCTATGTGAAGGAGGCTATTGTTCAATTGGCTTCAAAAAACACCATCCTTACAAAAGAAACAAAGCCAGTTGGCTGCAGTATAAAAAGAGTTCGAAATTAAGTTCTTTCACTAATTACAATAAAAGGCGGTTTTTGTAAATTTCATCGTTTTTCAGCTGTTTTTTGAGTAAAAAACAACTTTTAACGCCATCTTAGCGCAATTTTCATTAAAAAGATTGTTTCCCTAAAATGTAGCACTCACCTCTAAAGGTCCATTTTTTTAGCCTAATTTTGGTAAAACACCAAATAAGTAGTTGATTTAAGATGTTGTACTTGAGAACACCTTTACACCTTTGTAAAGTGTTAAAATACAGTTTCGTTTTTAGAAATACGCTGAGTTCTTCTTCTCAAAATAATGTTTACGCTTTTCTTTATTAATTTATTTTACACGGGCTAGTCCTTATTTCTGTTTAAAAGCACTTCTTCAATTTTTGTTAAACTCGTGTTTTTTGCCTTTAATAGAATTAAGGTGTGGTAAATAAGATCGGCTACCTCGTTATTGAACAGCGTATCGTCTTCATCTTTAGCTTCTATAACCACCTCAATGGCTTCTTCTCCTACTTTTTGAGCTACTTTATTAATGCCGCTTTTGTAAAGTGTATTGGTATAGGACTCTGCATCGTCTTCCTCAATTTTCTGATGAATTGTTTTTTCTAGTTCGTAAATAAAACCTTTTGAAGTTTGCTCCTTAAAGCATGAAGTGCTTCCTGTGTGGCAGGAAGGGGCGAGAGCACTTTTCTCTTTGCAATGATTT
>Ga0257120_1001331_pt1 | contig 16462 bp, 20 predicted proteins | sample SI106_10metaG_FD_190153 | JGI IMG/M metagenome (GOLD analysis project Ga0257120, IMG submission 190153) | Marine microbial communities from Saanich Inlet, British Columbia, Canada - SI106_10 | ecosystem: Environmental > Aquatic > Marine > Inlet | place: Canada: British Columbia | collected... | reverse complement strand
GCCCTATCTGGACTCATTTACCACCTGGGCCAGTGTCATGACGACCTTGATGGTGGCACGTAAAGTGCTAGAAAACTGGTTGTACTGGATGGTGATTAACTCCGTCTCAATATTTATGTTTATCGATCGAGAGCTCTATCAAACTGCGGTAATGCTTGGGTTATACTTAGGGCTGTCCGTCGTTGGTTACTTTGCCTGGAGAAAAGTCTATCTCAACCAAAACCCAACAGCTTTTGCAGAAAACCCTGCTTAACTGGCAGCAATGGCAAACCACGTCAAAACTTGACTATCAGCCTGAGGTTGTCAGGGAATTGGTCGGCGGCCGCACCAACAAAACCTTTCTCGTGGCTGCAGGTGATTTTCAAGCGGTGGTCAGAATCAACTCCCTGGTCAGTTCAAAACTGGGTATTGACCGCCAGCGTGAGGCGAGAATTCTCGGGCTTTTGCAGTCAACTGGCCTGGTTCCTAAAGTCTACTTTATCGATGCTGAGGTTCTGGTTAGCGAATTTATTGAGGGTGATTGTCTCAATAGCAAAAGCTTGAAAAATACCCATATTATGGAATCGCTCTCTGCGGCACTTCGGCTGGTGCAGTCGGTAAAAATGCCCGATGGTATTCCCCGCAACTATCTCGAATACTGTCAGAATTACTTTGCTCATCTCAATGGTGACATTGTTTCTTTATCGGTTAAGGAGCAGATAGAGGCGGCGGCGCTGGAGGTTGATACTGAGGAATGGGAGCCGGTAATTTGCCATCATGATATGGTGCCGGAAAATATTATCCTCAATGAGCGTGGTTTGTTTATTATTGATTGGGAGTATGCCGCGCTGGGTCATCCAAGACTTGATTTTATCCGTCTGTACGATGGCGACTATGGTTTAACTGGCCAGCAGGAAGGGGCTATGCGCTCATTATTTAAAGTCAAACAGGCGATGGATAAGCTCTGGTTGGCAGTACAACTATAGGATTGATCAGTATGACAGACAGCTATAACGAACTAACCGCGCAAGAAAAATATGTTATTCAGCAGAAGGGGACTGAGGCGCCTTTTGTTGGTGAGTACACAGATAACAAAGCTGAGGGTCTGTATCAGTGCAAACAATGTGATGCTCCCCTGTACCGCTCGGAACATAAATTCCCCTCGCATTGCGGCTGGCCGAGTTTTGATGATGAGATTGACAATGCGGTGCGCCGTGAGCCTGATGCCGACGGTCGGCGAGTGGAAATTGTCTGTGCCAATTGCGGTGGCCATCTCGGCCATGTGTTTGAGGGTGAAGGTTTTACCGACAAAAACATCCGTCACTGTGTCAACAGTATCTCTATGGTCTTTGTCGCCGCTGACTGATGGTCAGTCGCGGAAGTTTTTAAACTGAAAAGGTTGCCCCAGGTCAGCTTCACGAACCATTGCCATCACAGCCTGCAAGTCATCGCGCTTCTTTCCGGTAACTCGCACCTGGTCACCCTGGATTGCGGCCTGAACCTTGAGTTTTTTATCTTTGATCAGTTTGACGATCTTTTTGCATATGTCGGCACTGATACCCTGTTTAAAGCTAACCTCCAGCGAGAATGTTTTGCCGCGATGCACAGATTCATCGTTGCACTCAATAACTCTTGGATCAATCTTGCGCTTGATCAACTGGGCGCGAAAAATATCCAATAACTGCTGACATTGGAAGTCCGCTTCCGTTTTAATGGTGACTATGTCATTGGCTAGGCTGATACTGGCGTCAACGCCACGAAAGTCGAATCTTGTCGACAGTTCTCGCTCAGCGTTGTCTGTGGCGTTTAGTATCTCAGCGGTATCAACTTCAGAAACAATATCTACGCTTGGCATGGTCTGACTCTCGACTGGATATGAGTTATGATTTTAAACCAGTCGGTGTATCACAGGCCAGCCTGAATAGTGTAAATGGGGTAATTCAAACAATGAAAAAAGATTGCGTTTGTGGCAGTCAGAAGCGATTTGCGGAATGCTGCGAGCCGCTGCTGAATGGGTCTCGGTCTGCGGTAACACCGGAGCAACTAATGCGCTCCAGATACAGTGCCTATTCCCTGGGTGGTTATGGCAATTATTTACTTAAAACCTGGTTTGCGCCTATGGCAAAAGACCTCTCAATTGAAGATCTGTCGAGGTCGGACACTGAATGGGTCGGATTACAGATCATAGATTCTGGTGTCAGTGGCAACAGCGGTTGGGTTGAATTTAAAGCGGTCTACAACGATAACAGCCGGCCTGTGGAGATGCATGAGAAATCGGTATTTACTCTACAGGGCCAGCGCTGGTTCTATGTAGGCGGGGAAGTGTCACGCAGCGAGCTCTAGATAAAGTACATCGGGAAAAATTGTTCCGCTAGGGCGCAACTTGTGGCAGGGTGGTGAGACGTTTAAATCTGCCGCTTAGTCTTCAGGCTTGACCAGACGGCCAAATAATATGCCAATCTCAAATAATAGCCACATAGGTATGGCCAGTAATGTTTGAGAAATAATATCCGGCGGTGTTAACAGCATGCCCAGAATAAAGCAGAGCACAAAAACATAGGGCCGTTTTTTTACCAAATTATCTGGATCCACTGCGCCCATCCAGGACAGGATCACAACTGCTATTGGGATTTCAAAACTAAGTCCAAAAGCGAAAAACAACTTCAGAACAAAATCCAGATAGCTGCGAATATCGGGCATAACACTAATGCCTTCCGGAGCAATACTAGTAAAGAACATAAAGACCAGCGGAAACACGATGTAATAAGCGAAGGCCATACCGGCATAAAATAAAAACACACTGGAGAAGAATAGGGGCACAACAATCTTTTTCTCGCGCTGATACAGCCCGGGTGCGACAAAGGCCCAAACTTGATAGAGGATGTAGGGCATGGCTGCAAACAATGACAGCACCAGAGTCAGCTTAAAGGGAGTCAAAAAAGGCGAGGCGACCTCTGTAGCAATCATGCTGGTATTGGCGGGCAGGTACTCCCGGATAGGCTCGGAAATATAGAGGTAGAGTTCCTGACTAAAGGAAAACAGCGCGGCAAAGATAATCAGTATAGAGATCAGAGCGCGCAGGGCTCTGTCGCGGAACTCAATCAGATGAGCCATAAAGGGTTGTTTGGTTAAGTCTTCTGATTGCTCGCTCATAGCTTGCCTTCGCCAGACTCATCTACTGCCTGATTGATATCGGCTGCAGCTTTTTTTAGCTTGGATTTACCCTGAATCAAGGTGTCCTCAACTTCGGTCTTGCTGTCTTCCAGTTGGCGCATTATCTTTTCATTGCGCAACTGGCGATGGATCTCATCCATACCCACTTCAGATTCAAGTTCCTGGCGCGCATTGGCAAGCATCTGTTTCATGCGGCCAACCCACAGGCCTATGCTGCGTACTGTTTCAGGCAGTCGCTCGGGGCCCATTACAATCAAGGCGATGATTGCAATAACCAGTAGTTCGGAAAAGCCTATATCAAACATGGTTTAGTCAGCAGAGTCTTTTTTCTCTGATTCCCCTTTGGTTTCATCTGCTTCTACTTTGCTGTCAGAATCTGAAGAGACATTATCTTTAAACCCCTTTACTGCGCCACCCAGATCTGAGCCAATGTTACGCAATTTTTTAGTGCCAAAGATCAATGCCACGATAACCAATATAATTAATAATTCCTGCCAACCAAAACCCATTTTAGTTCTCCTCATCAGTTGTTCGTTGTGCCTTTTCTTCAAGGCCGGATAGATCAAATCTTCGTTCAAGTTCGGCAAGCACCGCATCTGCGTTCTCGCCCAAATGAGATAGCATCACTAGGCTGTGAAACCAAAGATCTGCTGTCTCATAGATCAACTTTTCATTGTTGCCGCTCTGTTCGGCATCTCGTGCCGCAAGAATTGTTTCAACGGATTCTTCACCGACTTTCTCAAGAATTTTATTTAGCCCTTTGGCATGCAGGCTGGCCACATAGGAATCCGCAGCAGTCGCCTGTTTGCGCGCGTCCAATACTCTGGTTAGCTGCGTTAAGACGTCGCTCATTGGTATATTTCCTTAGGGTCTTTAATCACAGCATCCACGGCCTGCCACTGGCCATCACGCAACACTGAGTAGAAACAGGAGGCTCTGCCCGTGTGACAGGCAATCCCACCCAGCTGCTTGACCTGGATCAGAATGACATCGTTATCGCAGTCCAGACGCAGCTCTTTTAATAGCTGCACATTGCCCGACTCTTCCCCTTTGCGCCACAGCTTTTGCCTTGACCGCGACCAGTAAACGGCACGGTTTTCAGAGACGGTAAGTTCAAGGGCTTCGCGGTTCATCCAGGCCATCATTAATATCTGGCCGGATTCGGCATCCTGGGCGATGGCTGGGACCAGCCCGTCACTATTCCAGGCTACTTGATCGAGGAAATTGTTCATGCTTGAAGTATAACTGAATTGCGACTAGCGCAATAGCAGTAACAGTAATCCGAGGCCAAGCAATGTCAGGCTACCGCCAGGAATATGGTTGATGCTGTTGGCCAACTGGGGAGACGCTATGCCTATACCTATGCCTGCCAGTGCGGCACCGATTCTGCTATAAATCCGGCGCGGTGTTTTACTGCTGTGCGAAGGTGCTACCGACGGAGTTGGCTGAGGTTGCTGCATGGACTGCAGTGCCTGAAAAATAAGCGGCGGTATCTGGGGTAGATGTTCCAGCCAGTCCGGGACATGGCGTTTAAATTGCTTAAAGATGCTTTTTGGTGAGTAGCGATCTTTTAGCCATTTTTCTAAAAATGGCTGTGCCGTGGTCCAGAGATCAAGTTGGGGATACATCTGTCGGCCTAGGCCCTCAATATTGAGCAGCGTCTTTTGCAGCAGTACCAATGACGGCTGTACTTCCATATCAAAACGTCGCGCCGTGTTAAACAGGCTGATCAGCATATGGCCAAGGGAAATCTCGTTCAGAGGACGCTCAAAGATAGGCTCGCAGACGGAGCGAATGGCACCGGTAAACTCATTGACTGGAGTGCCTGGAGGAACCCAGCCGGAGCGAATATGCAGTTCGGCTACCTGTCTGTAATCGCGTTTAAAAATAGCCAGCAGGTTGCGCGCCAGATAAAACTGATCATCGCTGGACAGAGAACCCATAATGGCGCAGTCGATGGCCAGATAACTAGGTGATTTTCCATTGCCGGCGTCGACAAAGATATTGCCCGGGTGCATATCCGCATGGAAGAAATTGTGCTCAAACACCTGAGTAAAGAATATTTCCACACCGCGCTCTGCCAGTAGCTTCATATCCACACCTGCGGCTTCCAGATCAGACATATTGGTGACCGGAATGCCGTAAATACGCTCCATGACCAGTACATTTTCATTGGAATAGGGCCAGTAGATCTCTGGTACATAGAGCAGGGGCGACTTATTAAAGTTATGGCGCAGCAATGAGGCATTGGCGCCTTCGGATTGCAGGTTTAGCTCCTCCAGAATCACCATCTCATAATCGGCAACCACTTCAACTGGCTTTAGCCGGCGCCCATCCTCAGAGTATTTGGCCAGCAGTCGAGCCAGGGTAAAGAGCAGAGCTATGTCTTTGCGTATAGTCTTTTCAATGCCGGGCCGCACCGCCTTGATAACCACTTCGCGGCCATCAGCCAACACCGCCCCATGGACCTGAGCTACCGATGCGGAGGCCAGAGGCTCGGTTTCAAAGCTATAAAACAACTCATCGACACTGCCATCTAGGGCAGCTTCAATATTGTTTTTAAATAATGTTGAGTCGAAGGGCGGCACATTGTCTTGTAGTTGGGCCAGCTCGGCACAGATATCAGTTGGTACCAGATCCGGTCTGGTGGAAAGCAGCTGACCAAACTTAATAAAGATAGGCCCCAGTTCTTCCAGTGCCATTCTCAGGCGCTCGCCACGCTCAGCCTTGGCTCGGCCAAATAATACTGCTGGTGCTAACAGAGCTCGTGCGGCAAAGGGCAGGCGATCTTTGTCGACCATCTTATCAAGACGATACTTGCCAATAACCCGGGCAATTTTAGCTAGGCGGCGAAGACGAATCACAGAATGGCGTTCCTGTCTTGAATCAATAGGCGAAGCTTGTTGGCGCGAGCGGCCAGGCGGTCAACATCTGTGGCCAAGTGGCGTACAGATTGAACAAAATCATCATATTCATTTTTGCTCGGTGTTAGCTGCAGTTCCTCCTGGGACACTTCCACCAGGGCAGATTTAGCTCTGTCCGCCGCATTAGCGCGGAAGTTGGCACTGTTTCGAATACTCTCAGCCAGAAGATGGGCCGGTATATCGCCCACTAATTCCGCCAGAGCGGCCTCCCAGTCGATATCCAGTCCCGCCATAATATGATTGAGCTGACGCAGCATCTCGAGATTGCCTGTTACATTGACGCCGGTGCCAGAAAACGAAACCATATCTCCGGAATTAATCGCCATGCCGGCGATAGAGACCAGTGAGCCACTGATGGTGATGTCTGCCTCATCCTGCCAGTTGTGATGAAGCAAAATACCGTTGGCAGTGGGTTCCACGGCAACACGCATTGCGGGCATTGAGCTATCAATCAGCATTATTTTGCCAGCCATGGATGCCAGTCCCTGTGCCGATGCGGGATCATGGCTCAAGGCAACATTGATGATGTTTTCTACCCCTTCCAGAGCAGCTGCTTGCAGGGCGCCAAAAATCACTAGGGCTTAACTCCCCGATGCAGGGCCACAACACCACCGGTCATATTGTGGAAATCAGTGTTGGCAAAGCCTGCACTGTCCATCATGCCCTGCAATGTCTCCTGGTCAGGATGCATGCGGATTGATTCAGCCAGATATTGGTAGCTATCGGCATCGCTGGCAAACAGCTTGCCCAGCTTGGGCAGGATACTAAAGGAATAGGTGTCGTAAACTTTCGATAGCAGCGGGTTGCCCGGCTTGGAAAATTCCAGAACCAGCAACCGGCCACCTGGCTTTAACACTCGCAACATAGAGCGCAGGGCGAGATCTTTATCAGTGACATTGCGCAGACCAAAGGCAATGGTAATCACGTCAAAGGTATTATCTGGAAAGGGCAGGTACTGGGCATCGGCCTGGGAAAATTTAATATTATTAACCATACCGCGATCCATCAGGCGGTCGCGGCCTACCTTGAGCATGGAGTCATTGATATCGGCCAGCACCACTGTGCCTTCAGAGCCGACAATACGTGAGAATTTAGCGGTTAAATCACCTGTGCCACCGGCAATATCGAGAACCGAGTTGCCGCGGCGCACTCCAGACATTTCAATGGTCATGCGCTTCCACAGGCGATGTACACCGCCTGACATCAGGTCATTCATCAGATCATATTTGCCAGCGACAGAATGAAAGACCTCGGCGACTTTGCCGGCCTTTTCTTCAACATTGACGGTTTTGTAACCGAAGTGGGTGGTTTTATCAGGCATTGGCGATGTTATCTCAAATATCTCAAAATCAGGCCGCCTATTGTAGCCCTAGTTGGGGCATTTAGGTAATTTAGGCCGCTAGATAACTCAAGACAGTTTGACTACCTGAGTGTCCGGATCCCGGGATTGACTGGCCTGGTGTAGGCGTTGCAGATAGTTGGCCCAGTTGTCTGTCTGATTCGAGCCCAGTTCAAACAGGTAGTCCCAGGTAAAAATACCGGAATCATGACCATCGTCGAAGGTAATTTGAATCGCATAATTGCCCGACTGCTGGATAGACTCAATCCGCACCTGACGCTTGCCCACCTGTAGCACTTCCTGTCCCTTGCCATGGCCGCGCACCTCCGCGCTAGGGGAAAAAACGCGCAGGTACTCGGCGGGCAGCTTAAAGCGGACATCGCCCTGATACTCCATATTCAGGGCATCTTTTTGTTCGCTGACAACAATGCGGCTGGGCATCGGCATTAGAGGATAAACCGGGTCAGGTCTTCATTGCTGGCCAGTTCGCCGAGGTTTTTCTCGACAAAGGCAGCATCAATAATAATTTTTTCGCCTTTGCTGCCAAGGTCTGAGGCATCAAAGGAAATCTCCTCCAACAAACGCTCCAGAATCGTGTGCAAACGCCGAGCACCAATATTCTCTGTGCCCTCATTGACCTCGAAGGCTATTTCAGCCATGCGCCGCACACCATCTGTGGAGAACTCAATGGTCAACCCCTCGGTCGCCATCAGTTTGCAGTACTGTTTGGTTAACGAGGCGTTTGGCTCAATCAAAATTCTCTCTAAATCATTGATTTCCAATGAATTTAGCTCAACTCGAATAGGCAGTCGACCCTGTAGTTCAGGAATCAGATCCGAGGGTTTGGAGAGGTGGAAAGCACCGGAGGCAATAAACAAAATATGGTCGGTTTTAATCATGCCGTACTTGGTGGAAACCGTGCTGCCCTCGATCAGAGGCAGCAGATCGCGCTGTACACCTTCCCGGGAAACATCGGCGCCGCCACTGCCTTCACCGCGACGACAAACCTTGTCGATCTCATCGAGAAAGACAATGCCATTCTGCTCTGCAGCCTCTACCGCACTGGCTTTGATTTTTTCTTCATTGACCAGCTTGCCCGCTTCTTCACCTTTTAGCTGTTTCAGGGCCTCAGCCACAGTCACTTTGCGGCTGGTTTTTTTGTCTGCGCCCATGCTGCTAAACATACCCTGCAGCTGGTTGGTCATTTCTTCCATTCCTGGGGGAGCCATAATCTCGACGCCAGCGGGCATCTGCCTTAATTCAATCTCTATTTCTTTGTCATCCAGAGCACCTTCGCGCAGTTTTTTGCGGAAAACCTGGCGGGTAGAACTGTCTCTGTCTGTCTCCGCATCCGCACTTCGCGCAGGGGGAAGCAGGGCATCGAGAACCCGTTCCTCTGCAGCATCCATGGCGCGCTGGGCCACTTTTTCCATTTCCTGTTCGCGGCGCTGTTTAACAGAGGTTTCTACCAGATCGCGAATAATGGACTCGACATCTTTGCCCACATAGCCAACCTCGGTAAATTTGGTGGCCTCTACTTTGACAAAAGGTGCATTGGCCAGCCGCGCCAAACGGCGGGCGATTTCGGTTTTACCCACACCAGTGGGGCCAATCATCAGAATATTTTTAGGGGTGACCTCATTGCGCATCTCGGCATCGAGTTGCGAGCGGCGCCAGCGGTTGCGCAGGGCAATAGCTACAGCGCGCTTGGCATCGTCCTGACCAATAATATGGCGGTTTAGTTCGTGAACAATCTCTCGTGGAGTCATGTGTGACATAGGAATTCCTTACTAACCTCTGCTGAGCGGATACTTAAGCGTTTGAATCCAGCTCTTCAATAGTTCTGTTGTGATTGGTATAGATACAGATATCGCCAGCGATTTTAAGCCCCTGCTCAACAATTTCTCTGGCACCCATTTCGGTATTGTCCAGCAGTGCGCGAGCCGCAGACTGGGCGAAGGGGCCGCCGGAACCTATGGCAATAAGATCGTCTTCAGGTTGAATCACATCACCGTTGCCGGTAATGATCAGGGAGGCTTCCGCATCGGCGACAGCAAGCAAGGCTTCGAGTTTGCGCAGGATGCGGTCGGTACGCCAGTCTTTGGCCAGTTCCACAGCAGCTTTGGTGAGATTGCCCTGATGCTGTTCCAGCTTGGCTTCAAAGCGTTCGAAAAGGGTAAATGCATCTGCAGTGCCGCCGGCAAAACCGGCGATCACCTGATCTTTGTAAAGGCGGCGGACCTTGCGGGCATTGCCTTTCATAATGGTGTTGCCGAGGCTCACTTGACCATCGCCGCCGATCACTACCTTGCCATTGCGTCGCACGGACAGAATGGTTGTACCACGATATTGTTCCATCTGACTGTCTACCTTAATATTGGTGCCTGGATTAGAGATGGGGTCAGGTGATTAAATATCAATGCCTGCAAAGCAATTAAATGGTTACAGGTGGCCGTGCTGTTTCAGATCATCCATGCAGGCGACAATACTGTCGCGCAATGTGGCGACAATAAAATCGATCTGCTCGCGATCAATAATCAATGGGGGTGACATCACATTGAGATTTATAATCGGGCGCACAATCAAACCTTTGCTGTCCGCCTGATTGGAAACCCACTTGCCAATATCTAACTCTTCCGGGAACAGCGCCTTGCTGGTTTTGTCTTTGACAAACTCGACACAGGCCATCAGGCCCACACCGCGCACATCACCCACAATAGGCAGGTCGCTGAGGGTTTTTAGCTGCTGCTGAAAATAGGGCGCGATATCCTGTACATGGGACAATAGTTTTTCACGCTCCATAATTTCAATATTTTTTAGTGCTGCGGCACAGGCTACCGGATGTCCGGAATAGGTAAAGCCATGGGTAAAGCAGCGACCCTGGCCCAGCTCACTGATCACCTGATGAATATCACTGGAGTAGATGGTTGCCCCCAGAGGCTGGTAGCCAGAGGTCAGACCTTTGGCCGAGCAGATAATATCCGGTTGAAAATCAAATACCTCTTTTGAAGCAAACCAGTGGCCTAACCGGCCAAAGGCGGTAACCACTTCATCTGAGACATACAGCACATCGTATTTTTGGCAGATTTCCCAGGTGCCGCGATGATAGCCCTGAGGGGGCACAATAACGCCACCGGCACCAAATACCGGCTCGGCAAAAAACGCCGCAACCTTGTCTTGCCCCACCTGCAAAATTTTATCCTCCAGTTCCTGCAGTTTAGCCGCAAGAAAATCGGCTTCGCTAAGCCCGGCATCTGCGCGATAGTAGTTAGGGCAGGAGATATGGTGAATCGTATCCTGAATGTAATCGAACTCTGGCGGGTGATCCCCGGGCTTGCCGCCGATCGACATAGAGGCATAGGTAGAGCCATGGTAGGAGTTAACCCTAGATATCACATGCTTTTTATCATGCTTGCCACGACAGTTTTGATAAAAATGAATCAACCTATAGGCAGTGTCTATGGCCGTGGAACCGCCACAAGACAAGGCCACATGGTTGAGGTTTCCCGGGGCCAGCGTCGCCAGCTTGGTGGCCAGAGTAGCAGCGGGAATATTGGTCATATCCACAAACGGGCTGGCATAGGCCATCTGTCGTACCTGATCAGCAATTGCATCAGCCATTTCATCCCGACCCATGCCAATATTGGTGCACCAGAGCCCACCTACAGCATCCAGATAGCGGTTGCCATCAGTATCGTATATATAGGCACCCTCGGCGGCGGCGATGGGCAGCGCACCTTCCTCGGCAATAGCATCGAAGACCTGCCAGGGATGCAGAAAATGGTCTCTGTCGCTATTGCTAATGGCTTGGGTATCGTACTGGGTGAAATCGATATTATCTGCTGCGTTCATGGAGCACCTAGGTTATAAACTGATGCTGACAGATTACTGATGTGGCTGTTAAAACCCTTATACCCTCAACTGGGTAATTGCTCTCCAATGGGTGAATAACCGTTTTTGCGCACGGTGCGCTCAACCTGACCGGGGAGAAACATAATTAATGGACGAACATCTAATCCGGCGCGGCTAAGGCCATGTGAGGTCCAGTTATTGCAGGTATTGAGGGCCAGATAGGTACCGCGAGATTTAAAGAACTGAGTGCCGCAGGTGCGGTCACGCACTTTGGTTAGTTGATCAAACTTATCCAGCTTAAAGTGGCGACTGATAAACAGAGCTACAGAATCCAACAGTCCTTCGCTGAGACTGATGCTGTAGAGGTGTCCGTTTTCACTGACGGTCTCTTGCAGATCGTCTGTCCCCAGCAGGCCTACAACTGCTGAGGTGGGCAACAACAGGGCCCGCAGCCCCAGCCATAATGGTTGATGTTCGGCACCGTAGTAGCGGTAGTCGCCCCATCCCACTCGTATCCATTTGCAATCGAAAAAATACTCGTTTAGCTGGGGTACCAGGGCTAGTAATTTTGCCGCAGGCAGGGCCAGGTGGGTGTGGATACCATCACGAATAAAATGTAGTTCAGAATCAGCCATTCTCTCTGCTCTTTAAGCCCTCTGAGCCCCAGATTACAGGTTTTTTGCCATGCCTGACAATCTCTATCGGTGGCAGTGGACACAGGTTGAGGCCATATACCTAAACATGGGTATTGCCCCTATCATACAGGTGCAGCACTATTTGCCACTGATGGGTTATGCTGTCCCTTACACAGAATACAGATAGTTAAATAATACAGTTAATGGACAAATCGATGACCTTAAAACTCAATGATCCCAGCCTTATCAAGTCTCAGGCCTATATTAATGGCCAATGGGTAGATGCAGACTCCGGCGAGACCCTGGCGGTAACCAATCCAGCCACAGGCGAAGTTCTGACTCAAGTGGCCAAATGTGGCACCGCTGAAACCCGCCGCATGATTGAGGCGGCCGAAACAGCGCAAAAGGCCTGGGCCAAAACCACAGCCAAAGAGCGCGCCGCAGTGTTACGCAACTGGTTTAATCTGATGATGGAAAACCAGGAAGATTTAGCTCAGCTGCTGACAGCAGAGCAGGGCAAGCCACTGGCAGAAGCTCGGGGCGAAATCGCCTATGGTGCTAACTATGCAGAATGGTTTAGTGAGGAGTCCAAGCGTGTCTATGGGGATATTATTCCCCAGCCCTCCAATGACAAGCGCATTATGGTAATCAAGCAGCCGGTGGGTGTAGTGGCCTGTATTACCCCTTGGAACTTTCCCAATGCCATGCTGACCCGCAAAATTGCTCCGGCTATTGCCGCTGGCTGCGCTGTGGTGTGCAAACCAGCCAATGCGACGCCATTGTCGGCACTGGCACTGATGGAGCTGGCCGGGCGAGCCGGATTCCCCGCGGGCCTGGTAAATATAGTGACTGGTCGCACCGGGGAAATTGGTGCCGAACTCACCAGCAACTCGATTGTGCGCAAAGTCACCTTTACCGGATCAACCCCGGTCGGCAAGCAGCTGATGGCTGAATGCGCTGCAACCGTAAAGCGCACTTCCATGGAGCTGGGGGGCAATGCGCCATTTATTGTATTTGATGATGCGGATATAGATGCTGCGGTGCAGGGCGCTATGGTTTCCAAATATCGCAATGCCGGGCAGACCTGTGTCTGTTCCAATCGCATTATTGTTCAGGCTGGGATCTACGATGAATTCGCCGCCAAACTTGCGCAGGCCGCTACAGAGCTGGTGCTGGGTAATGGTGCAGATGAAGGGGTGACAGTGGGCCCTCTTATCGACGAGAAAGCTGCCATCGGCGTCTGTGAGTTTATTGATGATGCTGTGGCTAAGGGAGCAACGGTGACGCTTGGAGGTGGTCTCAGTGAGCTGGGTGGTTCCTTTGTTAACCCAACCATTTTGACTGGTGTAACCAGGGATATGCGCGTGTTTTCGGAAGAGATCTTTGGTCCTGTGGCACCATTGTTTAAATTTGAAACTGAAGAAGAAGTAGTGCAGATGGCCAATGATACAGAGTTTGGTCTGGCCGCCTATTTCTATTCCAGAGATATTGGTCGGGTGTACCGGGTTGCCGAACAACTTGAATACGGCATTGTTGGTGTTAATGAAGGCATTATCTCCAATGAGATGGCGCCCTTCGGTGGTGTTAAAGAATCTGGTAGCGGTCGCGAGGGATCGAAATATGGTCTCGATGACTATCTGGATATTAAATATATCTGTCTGGGTGGCATAGATGACTAACCAATAGATAGCTCGAAAAATGTCGAGCTATCCAGAATTTTCAGTAATAAGAATTAAAAAACGAGTAGTGCTATGACCCATTTAATTTATCCAACAACCAATTTTAAAGCCATTGAGCAGATCACCATCGAGCGGGGTGAGGGTTGCTATGTGTGGGATAAAGAGGGCAATAAATATCTCGAGGGCCTTGCTGGCCTCTGGTGCACTGCTCTGGGTTATGGCAATCAGGAGCTGATTGATACCACCACCGAGCAAATGAGCAAGCTGACTTTTAGTCATATGTTTGGTGGCAAAACCCACCAGGTCGCGATTGATCTGGCGGATAAACTGGCCGAGATGATTCCAATGGATGATGCGGTACTGTCTTTTGGTAATTCAGGCAGCGACGCCAATGATACCCATATCAAACTACTGCGCTACTACCATAACGCTATAGGCAAGCCAGAGCGACGCAAAATTATTGCCCGGGAGCGCTCCTATCACGGCGTAACCGTGGCCGCTGCCTCATTGACTGGTCTACCGGTCACCCAGAATCACTTTGATCTGCCGGTAGATGCGCTGGGTATTTTGCGCACCGACCACCCCCATTATTACCGTGGCAAACAGGGGCAAGAATCGGAGACAGAATTTGTTGACCGCATTGTCGACAATCTGGAATCTATGATTATTCGCGAGGGGCCGGATACCATAGCTGCCTTTATTGCCGAGCCCATCACCGGTGCCAGCGGCGTTATTGTGCCGCCCCAAGGTTACTACCAAAAGGTTCAGGCCGTACTCAACAAGTACGACATTATGTTCTGGGCCGATGAGGTGATTACCGGCTTTGGCCGTACAGGCAATGATTTTGGTTGCACCACCATGGGTATCGATTCCCCGGATATGATGACCTTTGCCAAGCAGCTGTCCTCGGCCTATATGCCAATCAGTGCATCGGCAATCCGTCGCGATGTCTACGACGCCATGATTGATCAGACTGCCAGTGCCGGTGCCTTTGGTCATGGCTACACCTACTCCGGTCATCCCGTGGCCTGCGCAGTAGCGCTAAAAACCCAGCAGATATTCCAGCGCGATCAGATCTTTGACAAAGCCGCAGTTACCGGCGAGTACCTGCAAAAGCGCCTGACCGAATTTGCCGACCACCCTCTGGTTGGTGAAGTTCGGGGACGCGGTTTGCTCGGCGCCATTGAATTGGTCGCCAATAAACAAACCGGAGAGCCCTTTGTGGGGGGGGCGGTAGGAGGCTATGCGCAAAAGATGGCTCAGGACAATGGGCTGTTAATTCGTGCTGTGGCCGGTTCCAGTCTGGGCTTCTGTCCGCCGCTGATTATTAGCAATGACCAGATTGATGAAATGATGGCAATAGTGGCGGTGGCACTGGATGCCACATTGCAGCATTGCCATAGAGAGAACCTTTTAGCCTGACTATCAAGTTTATTTTATCCCCATCTCTGACTGGAACCTAAGGTTGTTCACAGTTTGCATTGAGATGGGGATAATAATTAACCACTGCAAAATCACATTTCTGCCAACGCAATGCCTACAGCATCTCACCTTGACTGTACATCACCACCGATCCCTGTTCTATAACCTGAAAACTGCGTACCTGTTCCTGTTTTTATTACCGACAGCTCACTAATCTTGCCGGGCTTCGAGAGGAATGAAGCGACACATTTCATAAATAAAAACAGAGGATGTCAATATGGCACTTGCCAACGCAATTAAAAAAAATGCAGTATCACTAGCGGTTAAGCAAAACTCCTATAAGCAGAATGTAGTTGCTGTAAACACTTTGATTACCAGTGTTCTTTCTTCAAGCCTGCCTACCCTTAATCAAAATCCACCGGACTGGAAAGAGTTTCAGTCAGCCTATGAGAAAGCGGATGCTGGTGCATTAACCTGGGTCAACAATGTTATGGCTCGTTTGCTCAATGTGCCCGATGATGTAAAAAGCTATAACTCGACCATCACTCAGCTTTTGGCCAATGCCAAGACCCAGGCCCAGACATTGGAAGCTGACCCGGGTAATAAGACGGCTCTGGATACATTGAATACAGATCTTACCAATGTAAACAGCACCTTTAGTCTGGTGGTCACTTTTATCACTGGCGCACTTAATGCGATTAAAAGCTTTAAGGATGAGTTGCCTACCATGGCGACGAATCTGCAAACCATTGCTGATGATTCAACCAAAGCCGCCAGTGCAGATCAGGCCCAGATTGACAAGCTTAATCAGGATATTGATAACCTCCATGCGGAGATTAAAAGTCTCACCGCGTCCATTATTGCGCTGGGTATTGCCGACGGTATTGCCCTGACATTGGGCACTGTTGCTACTATTGCAGCGTTCCCGGAAGGTGCGCTGGTATGGTTTGTACTTGGCCCTGTAGTGGCGGTTGCCACTACTTATATCGCGATCGATGGATTGAAAATCAAAGCGGATAATGCAGCTATCAAGGCGGATGAAGCGCAGATTACCGGGCTGACTGCAGATGTATCTACGCTGCATATACTGTCTAAAAACTTCGCTGCTATGTCAGCGCAAACGGTTGAGATCGAGAGCAACCTTCAGGCGATTTTAAATGAGTGGCAGACCCTGGAAATTGATGTCAACACTGCGGTGACAGATATCAAATCAGCGGTTGCTGATACCAGCTCGGCTAATTTTGCCGCTGTGGTATCTGAACTGGATGATGCTGTTTCTGAATGGAACGCGGCATATAAACAGGCGGGGGATCTGCACCTTGACCTCAATGTTAATGATGCACAGCTCAGTGTCGGCATGTCATCCGCTGAAGTTCAGGCAGCGACAGCTAAGGGCAAAGCTGTGGACATTATTAGCTACTACAACAATGTGCAGACGCAACGTAGTAAAACGGCAGC
>Ga0257120_1001328_pt1 | contig 16474 bp, 16 predicted proteins | sample SI106_10metaG_FD_190153 | JGI IMG/M metagenome (GOLD analysis project Ga0257120, IMG submission 190153) | Marine microbial communities from Saanich Inlet, British Columbia, Canada - SI106_10 | ecosystem: Environmental > Aquatic > Marine > Inlet | place: Canada: British Columbia | collected... | reverse complement strand
TCCTTTTTATTTTGGTGCGTACCTTCTGTGTAGACGATCAATTTGCGATCTTCCAAAAATTCATCTACAATTTTAATAGCCACATTTAGGTATCCACCGCTGTTGCCTCGTAGGTCAAATATCAGCTCTTCCATTCCCTCAGACTCCAAATTATCTAATGCGCTTCTAAACTCATTTAGGCTTTTAGAACTAAACCGGTTCAGTTTGATATACCCAATCTTATCGGTTAACATAAAGTAGGCCGGAACACTCGTAACAGATACATTACCTCGATCTAAAACCGGAAGCAGTTGCTCGTCCTGACGGAATACAATAAATGGTTTATGGTTATTAATAGGATCCTTTATCCTCTCAGACATTGCCTTTGATTTCATCTTCAATCCGGACAATGTATCCGAACCAATTGCAATTAACTGATCACCAATTTTTAGTCCTCCATTAAACGCGGGACTATTACCTAATACTTGAATTACAATTAATGTATCTGCTATTACCTGATAGCGAATTCCTATTCCCTTGAATTCACCTTTTAGAGGCTCATTCGCAGCTGCATATTGCTCTGGACTGAAGTAAACCGAATGTGGATCCAGCTCCTTCAACATTGATCTTAGACCCTTTTCTAGAATCTCAGAAGTGCTCACAGAATCTACGTAGCGTTGATCCAAACTCTTCAGAAAAAGCTCTAGCTTACTTAGGTCCTTGTCAAGATCATTTTGCGTTAATCCTAGTTGAGCAATAAACAGCAAGACAATAAGTGAGGTATTAAATTTCATGACTTTGTAACGTTTCTAAAGTACCCAATATTGATTGAAACAAGTCTGACGTCTTCTAGTTTATCTTTTTTATGATTTTGTCACGAGTGTCAGTTTAACTGGGAGGTGATCAGAATATCCTCCATAATAATTGGGACCACCAAATGTTCTATTTGGGAATTTCTTACCTGATTTATTGTCTTCATACAACATAAAATCACTTTTATATGGTCCGACACTTTCAGGCAAAACAGTGTAAGCAGAACTTCCATCAATCATGTTTTTACTTACAAGGATTTGATCAAAAACATCCCATTTACCTTTGTATACATATGTTCCATTCTCAGTGCCATCAGACTGTTCATAAAGGTTTTCCGAACAAATCCTGTATCACAGTTAGTTAATCCCATTACACTCTCATTATCTGGATTATCATTAAAATCGCCTAACACAACAAAATTATTTTCAGATGGCTCATCAATTCTTATAATCGTTGCTTGCAGAGTTTGAGAGGCCCTCACGAGAGGCCCTCACTCGTTTCCAATTACTCTCTATCTCACCTCCGTATCTGGATGGCCAATGGTTAACAAATATCACCAGTTCTTCCTTCGCGTATTTATCAGCAAATGTCACTTGCAGAATATCTCTGGTAGGCCGCTCATTTGCTCCTAGATCGATACGGATCGCCAGCGATTCTAACACTTCAACCCTATCCAGGTCATATATTACAGCGTTGTCAATTCCCCTTCCATCTGAGGAATCTAGGTGCACTATCTTCCAATTCGCTTTTGGGAGTATTTGAATTAAGTCTTCTAGAACCCGTTTATTTTCAACTTCACTAAGACCGATAATATCCGGATGTCTATTTGGAATCACACTAGAAACTACTTTGGAAATATGGTTCAACTTTGTTTGATAACGCTCTGTATCGTAGGACAGCTTTCCATATGGCGTAAAATCCTCATCATACGTCTCTGGATTATCAATAGTATCAAATGGGTTTTCGACATTATAAAAAACAATATCCAAATTCTTTGGTTGTCCAATCGCAACAATTGGAGTTAAAGCAAGCGTTATGAAAAACACAGGAAAAAGGGCATTAAAAAAGGCGGTCAATTGACCACCTTTCCTATATAATTCAGGAATCATTTATAGATCACTCTTCTTTTTCTTATCAGCCTTTTCCTTTTTTCTCGGTTCAGTAGCCGTGAGAGGCGTGGCCATTTCTAGGTCCGATTTGGCAGCTATAGATTTAGTATCTGCACAAGATTTTTTGGAATCCTTTGCGCAACATGCAGCCGTTTTATCCTTATCACAACATGCACCTTTTTTTCCGCTAGACTTTTCCGAAGTTTGAGAAAACCCTACCAGAGAAAACATAACGGCTGCAGCAATTAATATTGACTTTTTCATAATTTCTTTATTTATTAAGTAATTGAATGCCGTCAGTCGCAGAGATTATTTTCCCTTCATATTCACCAACTATCGTTGCATCCGTAAAGCCTTTCGAAGATAACTCATCTTTATAGACTTCAGCATCTTCAAAACGGTTAAATTCTCCTGTCATGTATCTTACAGCGCCCTCTTCGGCATCGCGCTGATCGATTCTTCCGAGGTCCATCATTTGGTTAAGTACATCAGTTGGTATTTGTCCAGTAAACAATCCTATCTGAATTTTAAACTTCACTTTCCCAAAGTTTTCCGCCATTTCTCTAAGTTGACTATTAGGCATTTCGACATTACCAGATGATTTAATCAACACTCTTTGACCAGCCTTAAATGGTATGACATGCGCACCATCAAAACCTCTTTGAATCATATCAATTTTGCGCGATGCAGACTGCTTGTAAGACGTAACCGCACCAACATAATATCTAGTAAGTCCATCCGAAGTGGTAATTACAATTAAGTCCGGAATCCCCTCAAAAACATCTTGAGACAGCATGTTGGCGTATGCCCCAATTTGCACTCTATACACGGTTTGATCTCCAAATGCGGCATCATCAGCTTTTGAAACACTTCTAGGATCAATAGTTCTATCCAGGGTGTAATCGCTTGGATTTAAAATGAGACGCTTCGCTCTCGGTAATGACTTATTCTTCGCAATGACCTCATCAACCGTCATTCCCATTGTTTCGCTCGCAATCATGTCTGTTTCAACAGTACTAACATTGCTTGTCCTACCTGATGAGTTTGTCTCGGTAATTCCATCTGTAGAAATTCCTTCGCTTTCCAATTGAATCTTCTTCGCAAGAGCTTCCGGTAAATTATCGAATCCTGCCATTTCAATGACAGTAACCCCATCTTCAGTAACACGAGTAGTCACCTCTGGCATTCCTAAAAGAACATTTGCTAAACTATCGCTAATTCCATTTTCAAACTCGCCCACTTTAACCGTGTATTCTTTCTTTTTACGTTTAGTCTTTCTCTCAGCTGTCTCTACAGAGTAAGATGTGTTTGTGTATGTAGCATACTCACCCGATTCATCTGTCCATTCAAGATACAATTGTTCAAAGTCAGCATCAGTCAATGCAACTCCGCTTGAATCAACGACTGAACCTTCTGGTGAATTTAATTCCGCATCAAGGTAGTCCGCAACGCCATCATTATCACTATCTAAGGGACAGCCTTTATTATCTACTTCAATTCCAATAGGAGTATCTGGACAATCATCTAAAAAGTCTGCAATGCTATCTTGGTCAGCATCCGCATTATCGCCTCCAGAAAAATCTGGGACGTCTTCATGTGGAACTGGCGTTAAGTCATAGCTCAACCGAGCAAAAGTCAATAAAAACTTATCTGTCTGCTTATTTCCTTTGCGCACACCTCTCGATTCTTCAGTAATACCATCAATATAATCGGTGAATGTCCAATGGTATTCAAGTCCCATGGTGAAATCCATTTTATTATTCAAAGCAAGATTGAATCCAACGCCAACAGGAATTGCGAATGATCTCTCTGAATAATCTCCAAAACCATCTGAGTTAGTCTTTCGAATATCAGATTCATAAACATAATCCCTCGTAATTTCTACGGCCTCTCCAGCTTCTACATCATCCTCAGATATATTCTTAATCGTTCCATCAGACCAGTACTGATATTCATTACCATAACTGTCTAGCAAATCGATTTTTGATTGAAACTCAAAAACTTCAAAACCAAGGGACACATAAGGTGTCAGTTTATTCGTGGGCTTGAAAAAATTACTGAAATTATAGCTTAATGCCAAGCCACCAGCCGTTACTCGACTTCTAAAATTTAAATTTCTAACTAATGTCCGTTCATCTGCTCCTAATGATCCATAAAGCATGAAAAAGTTTAGGTCAAATTGATCATTTAAGGCTTGGGCAGCATTTACCTGAAATGCCGTTCTATTCTGAAATGGATTGAAGTAACCCCTTGACGCAACTAAATCTCCCTGATAATTCATCATACCAACCCCAATACCAATTTTTGGACGAATATGCCATTGCTTTTCTTTTAGAGTATCCGCTTGAATTTCCGCCACAGGTTCAGCCCTTCTAGGCTCCTTAGACACAGGTTCGGTTATTTCTGATTCGGTAATTTCCGGTTCAGTCGTTTCCTTTTCAGTTACTTCTGGCTCATCAAAATCGGATTCAGATATAAACGAATCATCACCGTTAGACTTAGAATTGTTCGGGTCTGTTACCATTGGCTCTGAAGCCACTGAATCCGATGTGGAAGGTAATGGCGGTAATTTCACTTCTATTGAAGCAGAATCTTCTTGCGCAATTGACTGAGCGCTAACAATAAAGCATCCTAGGATGAGAACAAAAAAAGGTATGAACTTAATTAGGCGCAAAGCGTGCATTTTGTCGCTCGAATGTGTTATTAAACGCTAATGTAGTGAAAGCCACAACACGTTACAATAATTAGTGAAATGTAAAGTTACTTAAGCCACTTTTGATTTGAAATCATTAACGCTTCTTGGACGGTGATTCGAGCACCGTCATTGTATGCTGTGACAAAAGGTCCAGGGAAATTATGACCAGCAGTTGCCAGTTGTTCTCGTTTGTCTCTAGCTCCTTTATAAACGTTGTAATCACCCGTTGTATACTTCACCCAACCTTCATGATTCTCAACATTATACTGCTCTTTATACTTATATGCCTTTCTAAGAAACGCATCCGTAACAAGCTTTTTACCTGCTGCTAATTGCACTTTATAGGACACTCCAGACTCAGGATCTGGAATATTCATTTTCTCTTCTTTAGAAGCTACAATTTGCTTTTCGGGCTCTTCTTTCTCAATGACTTGAGCAACCTCCTCTTTTTCTTCCACTATAGGTATTTCCTCAACCACAGCTATTTCTTCTTTCACCATTGGGGCAACCTCTTTTGGTTCTACTACTTCTTCCACCACTGATTCAGCTGTGGCTACAACCTCTTCTAACTCTTCTACTTCAGTAATCTCAGGTTTCTCGGTAATCTCTGGCGTTTCCTCCTCGGTATTTGAAGCTACTACTGCTGCAGATTCTATTGGCGCTCCGCCTAAGACAGCGACAGTTTTTGTTTCATTCCCATCTAGAAATGAGAAATTCCCTTCCATTGAAGACAATGCACTTTCAATATCTGTTTCACTTTGAACCTTGTATGAAACTGTGAATTCATCATCTTTTGGAACAGACATCCACACAAACTTACTCCTCTCATCAACCTGACTAAATACTGATTTGTTATTACTAATTACGCTTGCCTCAGCACCCTCGGGCATATATTCTTCCAACTTTCCAAATCCTTCAATCCCTTGTTGTTCTATAGTGAGACTAACTTCATACTCATTATTCCCAAGCGATTTAATAGATCGATTTACTGAGGCCACGGCAGGAATCTTTTCAATTATAGGTTCATCTGAGATCGCCTTAATCGGAATACTTGGAATATCATAACTCTTCCTTTCATTGTCCTCAATGTAGGATAGTTTTCCATCAATCAAACCCTCGGCAGGTGTGTCAGACGTTGCCGTAAGTGCATAACTGATTTTCACATGTTCTGTCTCAGGAATCGCCATCCAAATGAACTTGATTTTACCATCAGCGAATGTGAATGATGCATCTGCCGTTTCAACTGGCTGGGCTATATAGCCATCAGGAATATTTTGCTGAAACTTAGCGAAGCCATAGATTGGCCCTTTAGAAATATCCACCTCCACTATGTAGGTCGAATCAATTACAAATGACGAGTTTTCAGGAAGCTTCGTTTCAATTTTTATATCGGCAGGCAATAAAGCAGTGACGATTATGAATGAAAGTAGATTGAAGAGGATGATGATTTGCTTAAGCATGGTGCCAAGGGTTTTATTATTCCTTGGAGCACAAATTTACCTTGGTGTCCTGCGAGCGAAACTCTGCTGATTTACAATTTCAAACAGAGTTATGTTAATTGACTAGAAATTAGGATGCAGTCCATACTTTTCATAAAACGACTTAATGATTAAAACCGCTTCATCCGAACTGTCCGTCATCTGAAAGAGATCCAAATCTTCTTTGTTGATATTCCCATGTTCCAGCATTGTCCTTTTGATCCATTCAAATAATCCAGACCAATAGCTAGTGCCCATAAGTATTATTGGAAATCGTCCAATTTTATGGGTCTGAATTAGTGTAAACGCCTCAAATAGCTCGTCAAGAGTACCAAAGCCGCCTGGCAGAACAACAAATCCTTGGGCATACTTCATAAACATGACCTTCCTCACAAAGAAGTAATCAAAGTTTAAAAGCTTGTCTTTGTCTATATAAGAATTAGACTCTTGCTCAAAGGGTAGATCAATTTTTAAACCGACAGACTTCCCACCGCCACGCGAAGCGCCTCTATTCGCGGCTTCCATAATGCCAGGGCCACCGCCACTAATCACTCCATATCCCTCCGAGGTTATTTTAAAGGCAACTTCCTCCGCCAATCGATAATATGGATCTTCTGGGCTGGTTCGTGCTGATCCAAAAATACTGACGCATGGGCCGATTTTCGCCAGCTTGTCGAATGCCTCAACAAATTCAGCCATGATCTTAAAAATTGCCCAAGAATCATTCGACTTAACCTCGCTCCAAGTCTTTTCAGCCAGCTTGTTTCTAGTTTTCTCTTCTCTGCCCATTCCTATTCAATTTTAATATTAGTGGAGTCAATATTGACAGTACTATTAACGAAACTGTCACTTGACTTAGTACTTCAAAAAAAACGATATAAATGGTTTCTTTCAATGCTAATTCTGACCTAAAAATAAGATCTGTCGTCAAGAACAACACTATTCCAAATACCAAATTGGCTGCAATATTTAGGCTAAAACCGGAAAACCATAAAACCTTCAAACTGACGGGTTTTTTGACTCGATAATCTGAATTAAGGAAATTGGAAGCGACTAAAATTATCCCAACCAAGACCCATCGAAACAATGCCAAATCATCCAAGTTTAAACTGACTTGCAGAAAAATTATCAGTGTATAGATAAATCCAAGAGGAGCTCCGTATTTAAATGGTTGTAAGATTCAACAAATAAAAACCATTGAAAGATAGACTCGGGTTTAATTGGGTCATTTAGTTTCCGATTTGAATTTAGTTTTTATTGCTAAACCTGAGCTAAGCACAATTTTGTGGTATAAATTAGCGCTGGACATTGCTAGCAGTCTTTTTTTGCACTAGGTTTGAGCACGTTCAAAAAATTGAATTTATGATGCAATTCACAGGCGAAAGCGCAGATAAAAAAAAGGAAGAGAAGAGTGAAAAGATGGGTGAACAAGCCCTGATAAATAAAAAATACCTTGAGAAAAGAAGCGTTTTTCTTTGGGGTGGAGTCGATGACGAATCTGCAAAACACGTGATTGACAGACTTTTATATCTCGATGCAGAGAAAGAGGGCGAAGAGATAACTCTCTATATTAATTCACCAGGAGGATATGTTACTTCAGGCATGGCCATCTATGATACAATGCAGATGATTAAATCTCCTGTCACTACAATTTGCATGGGATTAGCGGCATCTATGGGCTCTATCTTATTATCAGGCGGTACAAAAGGGAAACGGAAAATTTTCAAACATGGCAGAGTAATGATTCATCAGCCAAGCCTCGGAGGTTTTCAAGGAACGGCAAGTGACATAGAAATTCAGTCAAAAGAGATTTTAAAAACTAAAGATTTGAGCGCTCATATACTTGCCGACAATTGTGGCCAGACTTTTGACAAGGTAATGAAGGACTTTAATCGCGACCATTGGTTAAATGCTGAAGAAGCTTTAGCCTACGGCATTGTTGACGGAATCCAGGAATAGATTTAAATCCAAGTCTATGCTCTAGCGTCCACCCTCTTTTATTGCGATGTACTTTGTAGAATTTGCAGGATCAATAATATCCAGCAGTGGAAGTAGCTCATTCTTTTCTGATGGCTCTGCTTTTGTGAAGAGTTTTATAATCTCATCATTTTTCGCAGTAAAGAACAACCTCTGATTAAATGAGTTTGGTTCGTTACTATGCGTTTTTTGAATCAATTTAATTGCCTTAAGCACCTCTGCCCTTCCAGCTTGTACGTTCTCAGATAATTGATCAAAACCTTTTCTATGATATATGTAATAGCATTCTCTGAGGCTCTTAAACCTATCGTTTAGCCCATTCTGAACCAACCAATATCTGTTGTTTCTATCCTTAAAGGATTGCCAGCCAGAACCACCACTAGTCTGTGCATTGGTTACTATTCGCTGGGCAAGTAGCCAATGTTCTTGCCCACCCATCAGCGAGTATGTATCATAATCTTGAGCAAGAATTACATACGCGTAATAACCGAGTAGTGAGGTAAACTCAGAGATGTACGCGTTTTCTGAGAAGTCAAGAACGTCAAACTGCAAGTATTTGAATTGTACTGATTTATCTTTATATTGAAAAACCGTTGATGTGTAGGTACTTCCATAAATGGGTCTTGATGATGAAACCTGAATTGATGCTTCAAATTGATCGGTTGACAATTGCTTATCAATTGTTATCAGTATGCTACAATCTATTCTTTCGGCTGGAGAGTACTTATCAGAGGTCCATCTCCGGTTATTCATAAACTCATAGACAGACCGCTGCATTCCCTCAAAAATGGACTTATCAGCAATTGCAATCTGTGAACTATTGATCTGAACAGCGCAGTTCAATTCCTGTGCCTCAAGTAACAGCAAAGAAAAAAGCAGAGCAAATAGGCTAAAACATTTTTTCAAGCTCATCTAATATGTCTTTAGCGACTTCATTTTTTGATTTCAATGAAAAGGATTTATCCTCTGAAATCGTAACAAATGTAACCTTGTTCGTGTCCGTTCCAAAACCCGCACCTTCATCATTTAAGGAATTTAAAACGAGTAAGTCGAGGTTTTTATTTTCCAATTTTCTACGACCATTTTCCAACTCATTATCCGTTTCTAAAGCGAACCCTATCAACTTTTGATTCTTTTTAGCCTCGCCCAATGCCTTGAGAATATCCTTAGTTTGAATCAATTCAATCGTATTCAAAGAGGCTGATTCTTTTTTCTGTTTTGAATCAAACTTTACCTTAGGACTATAATCAGCAACAGCAGCAGACATAATTACAACATCTAAATTATCATAGATTAACATCACAGCGTCAGACATTTCTTCAGCCGATTCGACAGAAATAAAATCATCTACATCCGGGGCCTTAAGATTTGACGGACCACTTATTAAGGTTACTTCGGCTCCTCTTGACAAAGCCTCAGTCGCAATTGCATACCCCATTTTCCCTGAACTATAATTCCCAATAAATCTAACAGGATCAATCCGCTCATATGTTGGTCCGGCCGTGACTAATATACGCTTACCTTTCAGTGGTGATTTGATGTCAAAATACTCATTAACAATCTTCAGGATTTCTTCTGGCTCGGCCATTCTACCCTGGCCTATTAATCCACTTGCTAACTCACCAGTGCCAGATTCAATTATACTTACTCCCTTTGATGCTAATAAATTCAGATTATTTTTAGTGGTCCAATGGTCATACATGTCCAGATCCATTGCAGGAGCAATCAAAATCGGGCAGTCCGCACTTAGATACGTTGCCAAAAGTAAGTTATCGCAAATGCCACTTACCATCTTACCTAGCGTATTGGCAGATAATGGAGCAACAACTATTAGATCAGCCCACTTTCCTAATTCTACATGATTAGCCCATTCGCCCGTTTTGGAATTCGTTACAAATTCCGACAACATTGGTCTTTTAGAAAGCGTGCTGAGTGTTATGGGCGTAACAAATTCAAGAGCTGAAGGTGCACAAATAACTTGAACTTCTGCCCCAGCTTTAATAAGCTCGCGAACTAAAAAAATTGATTTATAAGCAGCTATACTACCTGTGATTCCAAGTAGTATTTTCTTCCCTCGAATCACGAGCAAAAATTATTCTTCATACGCTGAAGGCTCTTCCGTGTCGTTATCCGGATTTCGGTGATATACCTTTCCTGCTAAAAACTCTTCCATTGCAAGAGCAGAAGGTTTTGGCATTCTCTCGTACATTTTCGAAATCTCGATTTGCTCTCTGTTTTCGAAAATTTCCTCTAGGCTATCTGTAACTGAAGCAAACTCTTGAAGCTTTTGATCTAACTCTTGCTTTAGAGCCGTGCCAATCTGATTAGATCGCTTCGCGATCGTTGAAATGGCTTCGTAAACATTGCCAGCATTAACTTCTAATGTATCAACATTTCTAGTAATAATGCTTGCAGGAGCTTCTAGCTTTTGGTATTTCTTTAACGTATCCATATCAACTTTCGTTTTGGGTGACTTCTAGATTTTTTTCCAAAGTTTCTTGAAGCGAAACTGCTTCTTTTCTGTACCTAGACTCTGGAAATCGATCGGCAAAGGTAGAATATGCATTCAAAGCAAATTCAATCCTCTCTATTTTTTTCTCTCTAATGCTATTTATGGCCAAAAGACTTGACGCTTTATACCATAAAAACCAGGTTTCTTCCTTGTATTCACTGTTTGGGTAACGATCATTAAAATTCTTTAAGGCAACAGATGCAGCTCGATACGACTCTCGCTTATAATATAGCTTTGCGGCACGATACTCTTTCATTTCCAATTTGTATCGCAACTCATCCAATAGTTGATTGCAACTATCAATGTATTCACTTTCAGAATGTTCGATAGTAAATAACTGAAAGGACCTCACAGCCTTGTAGGTATCAGTCTGATCCAACGATGTTTTTGGTGACATCTTATAAGCGCAATAAGCAGATAAAAACTGAGCTTTTTCACTTAGATTGGAAGCCGGGTAATTCTTGTGAAACTGTGAAAAACGATGACCTGAAAGAATGTAATCACGCATTCCAAACTCACATTCGGCTAGCATATACGCAACTTTTTCTCCCTTTTCGGTTCCACGATACATAATATAAAGCTCGTCTAGCAAAGGATAAGCCTTAGTAAACTTGTCAGCCTCCATGTATTGTAAAGCCATGTCATACTTATATTGCATGTCATCACTCTTCACAACTTTTCTATACTCAGTACAAGCACTAAGTATGACCAAAACAGAAAGATAGAAGAATAATAGATGATTTTTCATGAATTGGGCGAATGTAAGTTGAACAAATCATTTGACGTGTTAATAAATGCTTTGTTACTCAGCAACGCATGTAGCTAATAAATGTGACATAGTAGTACATTTGTTTTTTCTAAACTGAAATATATAGAAGTCGTATATGAAAGATATTTTCGAGAAAATAAAAGAGAATAAAGGACCCTTAGGCCAATATAGTAATGTGGGGCATGGTTATTTCTTTTTTCCAAAATTGGAAGGTCAAATCTCAAACAAAATGCAGTTTCGTGGCAAGGATGTGCTTGTTTGGAGTCTTAACAATTACTTGGGACTAGGTAATCATCCAGAAGTTAGAGAGGCGGATTCAAAAGCAACTGAAGAATGGGGTCTGGCATACCCGATGGGCGCCAGAATGATGTCTGGAAACTCCAATTATCATGAGCAGCTTGAAACTGAACTTTCATCGTATGTTGGTAAAGAAGATACTATTCTGCTAAACTATGGCTACCAGGGATGCGCTTCAACAATTGACGCACTTGTTGATAGGAATGATGTGATCGTTTATGACAGTGAATCACACGCATGTATAATGGATGGGATGCGAATGCACATTGGAAAGAGATTCGTCTATCAGCACAATGACATGGAAAGCCTGAAAGTTCAGCTTGAACGAGCTACTAAACTGGTTGAAAACACCAATGGTGGAATCATGGTCGTTACAGAAGGTGTTTTTGGAATGGCGGGCGATCAAGGTCTATTGAAGGAAATCGTTGACTTGAAGAAAAACTATAGCTTCAGATTATTTGTAGATGACGCACACGGAATTGGAACTCTTGGCGCAACAGGTGCTGGCACTGGCGAAGAACAAGGTTGTATGGATGGTATTGATGTATACTTTGGAACATTTGCCAAGGCTTTTGCAACTATTGGTGCATTTGTATCATCCGATGAAAAAATTATCGAGTATCTCCGATATAATACCCGTTCTCAAATTTTCGCGAAGTCCTTGCCTATGCCATTAGTTATCGGTGCTTTAAAGCGTCTTGAACTAATGAGGACTCGACCAGAATTGAAAGATAACCTCTGGAAAATCACTAATTTGTTACAGTCCAAATTACGAGAGAATGGATTTAATCTTGGACGCACAAATTCATGCGTTACTCCCGTTTTTCTAAATGGAGGTCCGTTTGAAGCGGCAAATGTCATAATCGACCTTAGAGAGAATTATGGAATTTTTTGCTCAATGGTTATTTACCCAGTTGTGCCTAAGGACACAATTATGTTAAGAGTTATACCAACTGCTGTGCATACCGAAGAGGATGTGAATTATACAGTTGAAACCTTTAAAAAGGTTCAAAACAAACTAAAGGAAGGACATTATGCCAAGGATAAAATATTGTACGCATAGTTGAATTCAATAAAATAACTGAGAGGAGGGTCGAAACATATCGACCCTTTTTTCTGTCTACTAACCTCAAAAATCAATCAAATGAAAAAGATACTATTATCAATAATTGCAATGGCCTCTCTCTCAATTTCAAGCCAGGCACAAGAATTACCAAAACCAAGTCCTTCGGCTGAAATTGAGCAAAGAATTGGTTTAACAGACATTAATGTTTTGTATTCAAGACCTGGAGTAAAAGGTAGAACCATCTGGGGTGAACTGGTAAAATTTGATGAGGTCTGGAGAGCTGGAGCTAATAAAGCGACAATGTTTAGCACTTCAGCCGACATTAAAATTGAAGGAAAAGAATTGCCAAAGGGCGATTATTCATTGTTCATCATTCCGGCCAAAGAAGGAGATTGGACAGTGATTTTTAATAAAGAAACTGAGCTTTGGGGAGCCGGTGACTACAAAAAGGAACAAGACCAGCTTCGAGTAATAGCTAAAATGTCAAAGTCTTCTGAAATGGTGGAACGCCTTGAATATCGCTTTATGTCGGTTGATGACAAATCAGGTCAATTGGTTCTAGACTGGGAAAACGCAAGATTGTCTATGCAGATTGAAGCCGATCCATCAAAACAAGCAATAGAAAATATCAACTTGGCAATTAGCGAGTCGAAGGAAGAAGACAAGTGGAAGGTTTACAGATCTGCGGCAGCTTTTGCTCGCGATAATGAAAACATGACAAAAGAAGGTCTTGAGTGGATCAAGAAGTCAACCGAGCTAAAAGCAGATAACTGGTATAGCTTCTGGGTGTATGCTGACTTACACGCTCTTAACATGGATTATAAATCTGCCATTTTAATGGCCGAAAAGTCAATTAAACTTGGACAAGAGGGCGCTAAGGCTGACGATTCAGAGTTCTCGTATCAATCTAGAATACAGACTGATATTGATGAGTGGAAATCAATGAAATAAAGCAATGTTTTCAAACAAAAAAGGCGACTAATTGGTCGCCTTTTTTTCGTTAACCTTTTTATTCTATGGCTTCTCAACTGAGATAAGTTCAACTTCAAATACCAACACTTCGTTTGCGCCAATTGAACCACCTGGAGAACGTTCTCCGTAGCCTAATTCACTTGGAATATAAAATTTGTACTTAGAACCTTCATTCATTAGCTGAAGTCCTTCCGTCCAGCCTTTGATCACTTTATCTAAACCAAAAGTAGCAGGAGTACCTCTATCCACAGAACTATCAAATACTTCACCGTTGGTAAGTGTGCCATGGTAATGAACTGTAACCTCTGTTTTGGGTCCTGGCTTTTCACCTTTTCCCTCCTGCATTATTTCATACTGCAAACCACTTTCAGTCTCAGTCACTCCCGCCCGATTGACATTTTCTGCCAACCACTTTTGACCTTTGGCTTTAGCTTGCTCCGCTTTTAGGGCCATAATTTGTCCTATATATTCATTTAGGAATTCCTGAGCTTCTTGAATTGTCATTTTTTGGTTCTGTGCATTTGTAAATGCATCTAACATCCCCTTATTCATTGCAAAGAAATCAAGGTTAGCAATACCCTGAGATTTCATATTCTCACCTACTGAAAGACCATAGGCGTAGGATACCTTTGACACCTCATTATTCATATCCATATCGCTTCCATAAAGCGATTGAACTTCATTTTGCAGCTTAATTACCTCGTCCAATTTGATATCAAGTTCCTTTTGGCCTTGAAGCATTTCATCTTGCTTTTGTACAGATGGTTTTTGTGCAAATGTCAATGTGATCATTGCGGATAATACAGTTGTAACTAGGATTCTCTTATTCATTTCTATCATTTATTAAGTTCATCGTAGGCCTCTTGGACCATTCTAAATTTTTCGATTGCGGTATTTTTTGCGTCTTTGCCAATATCACCCAGCTTATCGGGATGATATTTTTTTACCATTTTTCTGTATGCCTTCTTTATCTCTTCTTTGGACGCTCCTTTTTCAATTTCGAGAATGCGATAATACCTATCCTTATCGACTTGGTACATGGCGCATAAGGATTCTAGGTCCTTATGATTCACATTCAGTCTTCTAGCAATCGATTCTAAAAGATTCCATTCCTGCTCATGTATATGTCCATCAGCATTCGCTATTCCCACTAAATAATGGACCAACTGCAATCTTCGAGCATGACTCATTGAGCCTTTTATTTGATTACAAACAGGCCCTAAGTCAACATCTTTTTGCAATAAATCCTTTAGAATTTTTAGCAATTCAGCAGTTTGATTTTCTCCGAATTGTGATTTCAGAAACTGTTTGACATAATTAAGTTCTGATTTCAAAACCTTGTCATCAGCCTTCATCATAGCCGAAGAAAGAACCAATAAGCTGATATAAAAATCGCCTTGAGATTTGCCACTGCCGTTAGCTCCTGACTTTGAATTAGGTTTTAGGGATGCAGAATCCCACATATACCCAACTACTGCACCTACTAATGCACCAATAGGCCCACCAAACGCCCAACCTAAACCACCACCAAATAATGCACCGAGTTTTGCCGCCAAAATAAGCGGTCAAAGATAAATTCTTAAAATTGTGTCTAACGTTTTTTTTTTGCCAAAAGTTTACCGCTTCGAGCCACCTTTTATCCCATCTGCTGGAGTTTACTTCTTCACTACGGATATTGGTATTAGATATGAATTGCGTTTTGGACGAAAACAGTCAGATATTCTATCCGCAACTATTGTTTTTGGCGTCTTAAACGAGGAGTTTGAGGGCGAAGAATACGTGTTGGTGAATAGAGGTGAAATATTCTCAGTGATGAATACAATAGAATCCATCTTTCAAGACTTTTTCTTGAAAAATCCGAATATCCATACTTTCGAATTTTCAGGTGAACCGCTACGGCCAAGTACCTCAACAAACCTAGTCACAAAGCGCACCAGAGTATACATGAGATATGCTAGAAAAATCTTTTCGGAAGACGCTTGGAAGATCGAATTGAAGGGCAACAAAGTCATAATAGAAAGAAAGCGATAATCTTATTTAAAAATTACGGTATTCTTTTAATTTTGCCGCCAGTTTGGAAATAACCAACCGGAGAGGTGGGAGAGTGGCTGAATCCACATGTTTGCTAAACATGCGTACTTTAACGAGTACCGGGGGTTCGAATCCCCCTCTCTCCGCAACAAGAAAGCGCAACTATGTGCATAACAATTAGTTGCGCTTTTTTATTATCCATGTTAGGCAACATTTAGGCAACAATCGCCTATCAATCGCTTTCTAGTGTCTTCAATTAATCGATAAGCTGTGTCTGACCCCAAGGGATTTACAGATCTGTTTTCCCTCTGTATAATCTTCAGGGTTGTATTATACTATAATACAGTCAAGGGTGATATAGAGGTTTTCTCAGAGATTGTAAAAATCACGCTGAAGTGATTCGATGCCTTAGATTTTAGCTTTCAGGTTTTATTTGGTTTAAGAAGAGTATTTGGAGTTTTTCCCACCCAATTTGCACCTTATTTGCACCCTATTCAGCTAACTATTTGATTTCGGGACTTAGTTACTTTTTGTATAAGAAGTAGTGAGCTGAATTCTCTTAGCGATTATTCGGAATGAATCTAAATTTCGTTAGTTAAGGCTTTACAAGTTTACTAATGAACCTATCATTCCCGTCTAAAATTTCTACCACATATATACCTGAATGAATGGTGGAGAAATCAATACTTTCAGCGGAAGAGGAAATCACCCGATTTCCCATGATGTTGTATATGTTCGTCAGTCTAACATCCGTTGAGCTTTTAACTACATACTCT
>Ga0257120_1001325_pt1 | contig 16523 bp, 19 predicted proteins | sample SI106_10metaG_FD_190153 | JGI IMG/M metagenome (GOLD analysis project Ga0257120, IMG submission 190153) | Marine microbial communities from Saanich Inlet, British Columbia, Canada - SI106_10 | ecosystem: Environmental > Aquatic > Marine > Inlet | place: Canada: British Columbia | collected... | reverse complement strand
TAATCCATCGACCAGCAGCGCAAAATCAATCTCTTGGCCCTGTGTGCCCACTTTTTTGCTATCTGCTTCCAGCTGAGCAAGTTGGTCCTCAAAAATCATTTTGCTGTCATAAAGCAGACGACCAATCAGCGTTGATTTGCCGTCATCCACCGATCCACAGGTGATAAAGCGCAACAGCGATTTGTTTTGATGGCTTTCTAGGTAGGCATCAATATCCTGCGCAATCAGCGCGTCAGTTTTATAAACTTGATCTGTCATATCGCGCGCACTCTAAAAATAGCCTTGCTGCTTTTTGACTTCCATCGAGGCACCTTGATCCTTATCAATCGCGCGGCCTTGTCGTTCGGATGTCGTTGTCAAAAGCATTTCTTGGATGATTTCGGTTAGGGTCGCCGCCTCAGATTGCACAGCGCCCGTTAGAGGGTAACAGCCCAGTGTTCTAAAACGGATCGAACGCATGACAGTTTCTTCGCCAGGTTCCAATGGAAAGCGGTCATCATCCACCATCAAGATCAACCCATCCCGTTCCACAGTCGGACGTGGCGCCGCAAAATACAGCGGTACGATTTCTATCTCTTCTAAATGGATGTACTGCCAGATGTCCAATTCCGTCCAATTTGACAATGGGAAAACACGCATGCTTTCGCCCTTGGCCTTGCGAGCATTATAGAGCGACCAAAGCTCTGGACGCTGTGACTTGGGCTCCCATCTGTGTTGGGCCGTACGGAAGGAGAACACACGTTCCTTGGCGCGCGATTTTTCCTCATCCCGACGCGCACCCCCAAAGGCTGCATCAAACCCATATTTATCAAGCGCCTGTTTTAAACCCTCGGTCTTCCACATGTCCGTATGCAATGCGCCATGGTCAAACGGATTGATCCCCTTTTCCTTGGCCTCAGGGTTTTGATGCACAATCAATTCCATCCCCGCGCCCTTCGCAGCCTTATCACGCAATTTATACATCTCTTGGAATTTCCAAGTCGTATCCACATGCATCAGTGGAAACGGAGGAAGAGAGGGGTAAAACGCCTTTTTCGCAAGATGCAGCATCACCGCGCTGTCCTTGCCAACCGAATACAGCATAACTGGATTCTCAGCCTCTGACACCACCTCGCGCAAAACCTCAATCGCCTCAGCCTCAAGCCGAGATAAATGCGTTTGGATAGGCCTCATTCAGAACAACCTCTTCTTTATTGCTTCAAGAACATAGCTAAACAGGCCACAATAAACTTCGCACCTACTAATGCCATGTAAACGCTTGACTTTCATTGTTCCAATCAGCCCTTGCACGGGATTTGCCGATACGCTTTCCCGGTTTTCTGTATATTCAAAAGTTGGCGTGGAATGATAATAAATTCTCTCACTTTCCAAGCCTGATAAAAACTCCAACCAACACAGATAGTCCTCATGATGAACCTTTTTGAATTTAAGCGGAAGTTGTGTAATGACTGACGAAAAGGGTATATAATTATACTTTTGTAACCGTTGATAATCAAAAGGCTGCGCAACGATGTGTTTTGATCGATCATCACGCTCTCGATAATAATCTGAGTACGAAAAAACAAGTTCGGAGTTTGATTTAAATATTTGGATTTGTTGATCCTTTTCCACTGGAATCACAGTGTCATCACCATCAACTAATACAACGATTTTATTTTCTGAGAATTGCCTGAGAAGAATATTTCTGGCCTCGCTTACACCAAGATTTTTCTGGCCAAGTAAAATCTCAATACGCTCATGTTCCGCAAGTTTCGTTAAAACACTGCGTGAACCATCAGTAGAACAATCATCATAAATAATTATAGTATCAACCTCGTGACACTCCAACAGCTTGCTTACTACCCTCGCGATTTGCTGGACCTTGTTGAAACAGGTCACAAGTGCGACTACTTGCATAACGATTTCTCTATTTGTATGGCAGCTTCACGATAGTTTTTGTCGATATTGGAGAAGTATTTTTGAGTGTTTATGAAAACTTCACCTTCACTCACTTCACCGCTAGTATTCAAAAACTCATTTAATCTATTTTTCACATCATCAGTTGAGGCTAAATCCATAATCATTATTCGACTACTTAAATTAAAGTTTCGCAGTTCGTTGAATAGCTCTACGTGCGCCCAGCAGTTAGATAGTATCAGGCGCGCACCCTTAGCAAGCGCCTCTAGTGCCATATTCGGCATACCTTCAAAATAAGACATAGAAACGAATACATCATCAAAGAAGATCTCAAGCTCTGAGAAGGCTAATGACTCAACTACGTTAGATTTGGAGTCGGAATAAAAAATACATTCCTTGTCTTCAAAAAGGTTAGATTTATTTATCAAATTAAGTGTATTGATAATATTCTTTTCTAGTGAAAAGCGAGCTGCCATAAATATTTTTATGTTACGATTTTTCTTAAATATTGTAATATTTATGGGAAAGTTAGGTAGATATACATGCTGAATTTCTTTTTTGATGTTTACAGAATAAAATTCAAGCACCTTTTTGGAGTTATAGATATTAATATCACGAGATCCTGGGTGTAATCTTACGAAATAGCTTAATATTGAACGAAAACCTTTCCAATATAAATATGCTTCCGGGCTATTGTTGACACGAGAAATTATTCTGATGCCCTGAAATCTGAATAATACAGAAAACAAGGCGGATCCCTTAAATGTAAAAACACCTTGAACATTGATCAAACCAAATAAGTTTTTAAAGAGTACTCCTAATAAATCGCGCTTTTTATCTATTATTTTAACCTGCACTGAACTGTTCTTTAAAAGATAATCGATAAATAATTTTCCATTTTTTTCTGCACCGCCAAGTTTTTGAAAGTGAGAAAAATCTGCTATGAAAAAGGAGGCTTTATGCATGCACTATACCCAATATCTTCGCAACCTGCTTTTGAAAATGTTCTATACTATATTCATGGATTAATCTTTCGACTTGATTGTCATGAGGTGGTGATATGTTTTTGTCATTTAATAAATATGAAGAAAGAACTTTACAAACGTCCAGTTCGTTAACAACGAGAGCACCAAAATTTTTGCCTAGCTCAACATGCGGGGCGTCACGGGAAACAATCACTGTTGGTATATTACGACTTAAACCTTCGAGTAACGCATGTCCGGGATCTTCCCATCGTGACGTTACAAGATGAATTGAACGTGCTTTTATAGACCAAAAATCTTCGACGTAGCCCATGTAAACGAGATTGCTAGACCGATATTCACTCTGAATTTTTCGAGGAAAATCACCATACACTTCAAATTTAAAGACGGTTGAACCTTCAAAATTTTTTGCTATTTTGTAAAACAGTTCAAAGTCTTTTTGATAACTGTATCTACCTACGAAGATAACGTTTACATTATCAGCGTTTTTACCACAATTTCTTGAATTTTGAAAATTCTCAGATTTGGAGAATAAAGGATTTGGAATAGTTTTTAACTTTTCTCTGAATTCTGGAAATAGTAATGATAGTTTATCCTCTGTATAATCCGTCATTGTTATAATTTTTGCAGCGTGTCTATAATATTTTTTCCACGACTTTTTCCTATAAATATTTTCGATTTTAGAAAATAAATTATCTTTCGTTAGGAGAAACTTAGGAAACCCCTGAACAGATATAATAAGCTTTATGTTTGTATTCTGTACAGCTTTTGAAGCTACAGTTGAACATAATGAACTTATTAAAAAATCAATTTTTTCTTCCATCAATAGCTTTCTTAAGCGTTGTGACGATAATAAAGCTAATAAAAAATAATCTCTGCGAAAAAAGTAATTTCTTGAACCGATCCAATTAAGCCATGAAGGCCATATGCGTTTTACACAGAATTCAGTCTCATATTCATCGAACTCATCTAGTAACGTAATTAATGTTACCTTGAACCCTAATTTTTTTAAAGCCCTAGCATATTGAATATTAGCGTGCTCGGTGCCCACTTTGCCTCTAAACGGCGCCCAAAGTCCGATATGCTTATTATTATTTACCATGCCTATGCAGCTCCAATGCACTTTGGAAAAGATCAAGAGGGTGACAAAACAAGTTACAGCTTTTTATGCTAAGTGATGTCGTCCGTATCAAGTGGTGCCAATCATCTGCAACAACCGGGGGCTCAGTCATTAAATAATCGCGAAAAATTTTCGCAGCATTAATATCAACTACATAAGCGCAGGCGCGATATAAAACTTTCGCTTCGATAGGTGACAAATATCTATAAGTTAGTTTCTCTCTCAGTTTGAAATAGCGCTCAAATCTCATCCCATCCATTCCGCCACAATGTAGTAACGTATTAGACATCATCAGTTTACTACAAAGCAAATTCAATTTTGTGATTAACTTCTCTGCTGGTAACAAGTGAGAAACATCATCTTCCAATATTAAACAATGTGATATGTTTGCATCGGCAAGACCTATAAACGAAGTAAGCGCTTTAGCATGTGATCTACTGCAAGCTACCTCACCAAATGACAAATTTTTAGCGCCATTAAACGAAGGGTTCCTATTTGTAAGCTCTCCCTGTGACATTTCAATTTGCCTGCCATCAATCGCCGGTATCACTTCATAACTTGAAACACAGTCTCTTAACTTCGAGAGCTGACTGTTTCTAAGCGCACCCAATGATATAACGCGGACCGCAATCATAAAAAACGACCTAAGAATTTGAGTAACTTAACGTTAAGGGAGGCACTTGAAGTCCATTGTAGATAATCTTGACCACTCAACCTAACACGATTACCGCGGAGAATGTGTACACACGTATCAACCTTATTGAATTCAAAATTTATTAAATCCTCCGATGATGAAATAACGTAGTTATATTTGTACTTCCTTGCTTCCTGAATAAGCCTAAGATTGTTGAGCATAAATTCAAAATATCTAGTAATAAGAAAATTTCGCAAAAACAAACGAATATCTGAAAGTAAAAAGTGTTTGTTTGCTCCTATTGAGCTAAACGAACCCTCACCATTTCTTTTCATTGCATTTTTGACAGATTTGGACCAGCCACTGAAATCACGCAATAATACAACCGATATTAATTCTTCATCAGGAAAATTTGAACGCAGAAATCTCGAATGTTTAATCGTTTTACTTGCGTCAAAAACTACACTATCCAATGCTCTAACTTTACTAATGTAAGCTTTTGAGATATTTTCCGCTGACAAAATATCTCCCCAAAATTCACAGTTTTCCAATTGCGATCCGCAACTACATACACTCTCACGCAATGAATTTTGCTCTGATCCAACTGGATGAATTGTTCGTCCCACTTCACCAAGTGCATAACCACCGTAGAATTCAGATAGGAATGTATTTGTTATCGTCGAACGTGAACGATCTAAAGATAAAATATTTACATACTTCACGATATTTACCTTTGACCTCTTCTCATAATACTAATTACTTTTTGGGCCCTTTTTTCCCAAGTAAAAAATTCTTGCTGATAGGATCTTGCGTTCCTTGAAAGGTCACTACCCACCTTATTATCCTCCAAAATTAAGCGTATTTTTTCTATCCATTCTTTTGTGTCACTTGTTTCAGCCATCAAACAATGTTCGTTTTCGACCAAAAAATTCTGAAGAAACTGAGCGCGAGTGCATATAAATGGGGTGTTGCTTTCCATATATTCAAATATTTTCAATGGGCTCATGTAATTCGAAATGTCATTGCCAGCGTTATCAAGGACATGGGATTGGTAAGGCGCCAATAAAATATCACTTGATTGTATGATAGATGATATATCACGTTTATGTAGGTAGCCCATATAGATCAAATTTGGTAATTTTTTCGATTTTGGCAAGTCACCAACTAATACAAACGTCAAATCTTTGAGCTCTTCAGCAAGTGATAAAATAAACTCAAGACCTTTTCCTGGGTTTGATGACCCCACATAAGTTAAAGTGGGTCCTGCCGCCCCGATAGTATAGCCTGAAGGCTCCGCTAACTTGCTAGCGTCAGGAAGTAAGTACATTCTCCTCGAAGAAAACTTATTTTCAATTGAATTAATAATACCCTCTGAAATTGGGAAATATTTAACATTTTTGCAAGTCTCTAAACAATACTGCGTTGACAGAGAAAAATCATGTAGCTCGATGAAAAAATTTTTATTAAGGCGATATAAATAGCGAGAAAATCGGCAGTTTCTCGTATAAACTTTACACCCATTTATTAATGCTACAACAGCCAAAAAAAATGCTAGTAAGTCAAATAAAAGGTAAATTCCCTTCAAATTTATGTAAGGTATGGGGATTAACTTGAAATTTAAATCAGGATCTATATTTGTTAGAATTGACTTCGATAGAAGTAACTTATTCCAAGGAACAAATGCTACGAGCCAAACTGTTACGCCATGCCTTGCAAGGGCATCACACATGTATACAACATTCGTAACATTTGCCCGCCTCGCTGCTAAATTGGTGTAACTGCTCACGTACAAAATATTCATACTATTAATATTCTACACTGCGAATTAAAGCCTCGATCAGTACTTCACTATCAACTGAATGTTGCGCAAGAAGTTCACGGTCTACATTTAATCTTCTAAACTGTTCATGATTTACATCTAACGTTTTCTCTAAACTAGACAAATCGTTGAATTCAAATTCAAAAGCATTAGCGTACCCATTTAAGATTTCCTTAACGCCCGTTGGACACTTTGAAAAAACCACAGGTAACCCCAACACCCGAGCCTCTAGTAAAATATTCGGGTACCCTTCAAACAAGCTACAGAAAAATATTATTGAAGGATTCTCATCCATATGAATAAAGGCGTCACGCACAAATGGCTTTTGGAAAAAATGTTCGGTCTCCCCACAATATACATGGAATTCCAAGCCCAAACGCTCAAAGACTTTCGACGCCTTTAAGATAAAGTCTAAGTTCTTTTGATCTGCCCACCTTAAATACATGCATATTTTTTTTGCATTTAATTTTCGTGTTGGTTCACTAATTAATTCTGAGTCAGACCGACTAAATCTTGGGTTTTTCACTACACTTGATTTATAACTCAATTTATTGAAGACTTCCTCTTCTCGCAATTCAACCGAATTGAAAATAACATGGTCTATTAACTGGTGTTTTTTTTGAAATAAAAACGTAAGAATTCTCTTTTTGAAACGTGCTTTATCATACTGCCTGAAAGAATTACGTTCTGCTAATATAATACGCGTATCATAGATCGAACGTAATAATATTATCGCTAGTGCAATCCATGGCAAATAATAACTTTGACAAATGACGATGGATTTATATCTTCTAGAGATATATACTAGCTTAAGATACATGAACAATTTATTTTTGCTCACGTGAACTACGTTCGCGAACGGAATTTCAGTTATTGCAGCACCACAAGTAAAAACATCAGACATAATACCTTTACTTGCTAGCATCGTCATCCACTTTGTATTTGTTTGCTCAACACCACCTTTTTGCCAATTAGGGTGGATAAACAAGATGCGAGAGTTCAAGGTCTATACCCACCTACTTATCTGTGTTCCCATTTTCTCTAAATAACTTATGCACTCAGCCTCCGAAACCGCTGTTTCTATTTCAGGGTGAAATTCTACTATTAGTAGATCGATGAGCTTTTGCGAGTGTTTTTCATAATGGCGAAAAAGAGCTTCGATAATTTCAAACTCAGCTCCTTCAATATCCATCTTTACAACAATATAATCACATCCATGGATATTTCGTTGATTGTCTAAATACTCTATAAAATCTATACTTTGACAGGTTCTTGTTTCAATATTCTGCAAGCTTGCAAATTTTGAAGCAACGGTGGTGGATCCACCTTTGAAGTTAGGTCCATAATATTTTGGCAAAAATATATCTAATTCACCAGTTTCAGTTGCAACTGCACTTTGTATGATACGCGCGCCAGGGTTTCTTTCCCGAGCCAGCTCCACCATTTCTTCTTGTATCTCGAATCCAACAAATTGAAAGTCCGGTAAAAGGGATTGGTACAAAGATAAAACGAGTCCCTCGTTCACACCACAATCTATAAACATCTTCGATTTTAATTGAGGACTCTGATCTTGGTTTATTAATTTTACATTTTGCCTTACTGTCGATCGTAGTAACGCATTGTAATTATTTACAAATCGCCACAATTTCACATAAAACATTGGACTTATTATCTTAATGAGCCGAAACAAGTTAGTAAACAACCTCATCCTTAGCATCAATTTTAAATACGAGCTCATAATGATTTAATTATTCCCTTTGTTGCAGTCAGTTTACTTATTAAGAAAATCGGTTAAACGCTTTGCTAGTGCTAGCAACGTGTAGGTGGGGTTGGCATACCCTTTGTAGGGCAACAGAGATGCACTGCATATGTAGAGTCCTTCCACCGAAGTCATTTGTCCATAGTCGTCACAAGAAGCAGCCATGCCACCTGTGAAATGGGAGTGCACATACTGAATATTTTTTTCGATAACGTCTGGCGGATAAACATTCAAATTTTTAAAGCCGTTTTTCAATAAAATTTTGTGTATAGAAGATGTAATTTCATTAAGTTTTTGTGCAACCGTAGATTCTTTAGAGACTACTAGTCGCTCGCTATCGAACATTATCACCTCGTCCTCATTTTGATCAAAAAATATCCGTATTTTATACTTTCTGTTAGTTCCTAAAATGCGTTGGTTAGTGTACATGTAAATCTTTCTTGCAAATTTTAGAAAATAAATATTTTCATACAAAAATTTTAAAAAACTATTTTTAGGAACACTGCGATTCAATAGGTAATCTAGAGATGCTAAATTAAATTGTGAGTACAATCTCATGTTGAAATCTCTTTCAACATTTGCAAATACAAGGCCTTTTTCTACCCCTTCGCCACCCTCTATCACTTTTAAGAATTCACTTGGAATCGTTGCCTCACCGATTGTTACTTTTGGGTGTGTCCCATAACTAATATGCCTGGATACAAAGTTTGACCGATACAGTAACCGGTGTGTTTCCAAAGACCCGCATGCGACGATTACATTTTGTGCAATAATTTCTGTGCCATTGTCGAGGCTCAGAATAAACTTATCAGATTTTTTAATTTTTAAAACTTTACTATTTTTCGCAATTCTCACTCGTCCCTTGACGGTTTTCTTTAATGAATTTAAAAAATCATCTTTATTGTATACATAATGTTGTTCAACACTAAGATCATCGGTAATCTTACGCTCAGGAATTAACTTTTTTATGTTAAAATCTTGACCCACTTCTTTATAATAATGATCTAACTGCAATTTTTTATAATCATATTGCGCCTCTTTAAAGTCACGCGGTTGGTACGTAACTAAGCGACCACCCCATAAATTCAGCCCGCCACCTAATCCAAATGCTGACGTGGGGCTGATAATTGTATTTCCACTCGTTGGGTTTTGAAATGTAACGTTTGTCGAGGACGGGTTCTCCCCACCCGCTTCAACAATAATTAATTTCAAGCTAGGGTCCAGGTGCTTGGCGATGTACAAGCCAACTGGGCCTGCACCAATAATTGCGAAATCATATATTAAACTAGGCATTATTTTTCTGCGTGCTTGCGCATAGCGATATTTACTAGAACGTTTAAGCTAATGCGATATAGAAACACAGATAAGACAGCACCCCAGACACCATACACCGGTACAAATAGGCAACTAGCCACAATTTTAACAAAATTTGCGCCAAGAGTGTACAATCGCACCGAGCTAGCATCTAGGTGAGACAATATATAAGAGGCCTTGAATTGGGTTATTTGACCAATAATCATGGTACCCATCAAGCATTGACAAATTAATATAGATTTCGCGTATTGGTCACCAAACATAAATTTAATAAATGTAGGGACTATAACAAGTGCAATTATAATTATAACTACAGCAATCAGACATGAAATTTTTTTTATTTTTTTATCTAATGTTTTTGTATAATGCTTTTCCCTGGCAAATTTTGGCAACAAAATTTTTCGCAAGCCTTGAATTTGCGACTTGATTGCTTCAGGAAGTTTTTCACTTATTGCATATATCGCAAGGTTTGTTGGAGAAACGAAGTTAAACAGTAAAATTTTATCAATAAAAACTCCGATATTATTGATAAAAATAGATAACGTGTTTGAAATTGAATAATATAAATTTTGCTTATTGAAAACCCACTTTGGTGCAAAATGATTACGAACAAGGATCGTCATTGAAACATTAACTAGCGTTCTGCATACGAAATGCAAAATAAGCAAATTCATAATGTCTTCATTGAAGTACAACAAATAGATGATTGAAGTACCATATATGATTACTTGATTGACTGCTTGATACTTAGCAAATTTCGCCATTTCACCATGGCCGATCATAATATCTTTCCACAAAGACAATCCATATGAGAGCGGGAAGAAGAATGACAGAATATATAAACAATTCTTTATAATTGGATCATTCACAAATATACTGTAGGCAAATATTAGTATTGATCCAATGCAGGACGTAAGAAACTGGATAATTTGAGAAGAAAAATTCAGATTTGGATTATTTCGTGCTATTTCTTGTCTGATCATGTCACTTAACCCAGGAAATGATGAAAATACCATAAAGCCTGCAAGAGACATAAAATATTGATAAACCCCTAAATCATCAATACTTACAGAACGTGACAAAACTACCAGAAAAATAAATTGAATAAATTGAGAAAACGTAGACGAAGTAAAAATACTAATTATATCAATTTTTGTTTTTTTTGAGATATTGATCAAACTTAAATTCATTTTTATTTTATTAAATTCAAAATCTTGGCAGGATTTCCTGCTGCTACAGAATTTTTAGGGATCGATTTAGTTACTATACTACCAGCACCTATAACACATGAATCACCTATAGTTACTCCGTCTAAAATTTTAACATCAGCACCAAGCCATACATTACTTCCAATCTCAATTCCTTTAGCCGTATTACCCTGTTTGACAACCGATTGAGAACTATCTCCGAAATTATGATTGAAGGATATAATTTTACAGCCTGATGCAATTCTAGTATTGTCACCAATTCTTACGCCACCATACCCGTATATGAAGCAAAACGGGTTTATTGTAACGCCAGTTCCTATCTTAATTATGCCTGACCGGGGGGCTATGATTGCAAATTTCTTTATGTGCGTTGCATCACCAATGTATAAATGTGATTGATCTGTCATGCCTTCCATGTCAAAGACCGCTCTGCGATCATAGCGACAGTCTTTACCAGCGGTTACCATTCCCGAGGACATTAAGAGAAATAATCTTATTTTTGAAGAAAAGTATTCGCGTTTGCTTACTAGATATCTGATTAGTTTTTTCATTTAAAACAAACAATTTGCATATTCGATGGTAACATTGAGTCAATCTCATGTACAGGATTTCTACCAACCTTCGCATATTGCTTTTTTATTGTTCTATCAAATACTGGTAATATATTGTACAAAATAACTGTAATAACTTTTGTAATGAATGACACATCGGCTTGATATAAAATTCTCTGTAATAGTATTGCAATAGTTTCATATGGTTGACAGCTGCCAGAAATTTTACAATTTTTAAAATCTTTAAATAGCAATTCAAAACCAAACTGGGTAAATTGAAAAAAATTATCAGGTCCTTCATGAATTGAAAAAGAACAGCTGGCTTGTAAAACTAATTTTCCGTTGGGTTTTAAAATCCGATTTAAATTTTTAATAAAATCTCCCGGATACGGCAAATGCTCTAATAATCCAGTGCAAATGATCGTATCAAAAGAACTATCATCAATATCAATTATTTCATTATAATACTTATCAACGTGCAAATCTGCATCAACATCAGAACGTTTTGTCACAGTATAAGCATTAGGAAAATACTTTTTCCAATCGATATCTTCTGAATGAATGACTAAAACCCGGTTATTTGTAGCATGCGGTTTTAAGAATGTGTCAATATTTTTTGTACTAATTTTGTTTTTTATATACACTTAGATCTCCGATAATTCTCGCTTTAGTGTCGCAGGAACACCCGCATAAAGTCCCGGTGTGCTAATAGAGCGGTTCACTACAGATCCGGCTGCTATAATACAACGATTGCATATATTTACTCCATCTAATATTGTACATCCAGCACCAATCCAAACATCGTCACCGATAATTATTCCAGATTTCGAGACGCCAGTATCTCGATAAACTCCATTTTCGTCAAATTCAAAATTATGGCTAGCGGGTATAATTACACAATTAGCGGCTATACGTGTTTTATTTCCAATTTTAGTTCCACCATGACCATAAATTATCGAATATGGATTTATGCTCGAATTTTCACCTATGACAATCGAGCCACGATTGTAGGGGGCTAACACAGCGTATGGGTGTACGACACTGTTAGCTCCGATAATCACTTCGGCGTTTTTATCTCCAAGTATCTAGTTCGGGCTGAAACACGCGTTGTTTTATGTATTTTTATTCCATGTAATTTAGCTTTGTATATTCCAATTAGTCTGTCTATTTTTTTGATTAGAACAATAAATTTTTTCATGTGAATTATCAGTATTTGTAACTGAAGTAGTTTTTATACCACTTCGTAAAGTATTTTATGCCATCATGGACATCGGTTGTGTTAGATGAATACCCGAGTTCTTCAAGCAGCGATGTATCAGCCCATGTAGACGGAACATCACCAGGCTGCATTTCAAGAAAATTTTTCTCTGCCTTTACATTCAATGCCTCTTCAAGCGCTGATATAAAATCATCTAACTTCACTGGTTGAGAATTACCTATATTTGTTATTCGAAACGGCGCCACAGGTGACTTACTGTCCCTATTCAGGTCATTATCTGCACGTGGACTTGGTGGGCTATCAATCAAAAAACGCATCGCATGCACAAGATCATCAATGTAAGTGAAGTCGCGCTTCATGTTTCCATGATTATAGACATCAATTGGCTTACCATTCAGAATTGCGTTGGTAAATTTGAATAATGCCATGTCAGGCCGACCCCAAGGCCCGTAAACTGTAAAAAACCTGAACATTGTTATAGGTAAATCAAACAAGTGAGCATAACTATGCGCCATATTCTCGGTGGACTTTTTAGTAGCCGCGTAAAAGGACATTTGATGATCAGCCTTATCGATTTCCTTGTACGGCATTTCTTCATTGGCACCGTACACAGAGGAAGTTGACGCCAAAAGCATATGCTGTGGGGGAAATGCCCGGGCAGCTTCAAGCAATTCGAATGTGCCTACAATATTGCTTTCCAAATAACTTCGTGGATTCTCAATTGAGTAACGCACCCCCGCTTGGGCGGCTAGATGAACAACTATATCCGGCTTCTCTTCTGCGAACAAATCCATGAGAACATTTTCCGTTTCGATCCTATCATGAATTGATCTGTAAGACGTGCTTTGCAGCAGCATGCTCTCGCGTCTTTCTTTCAGCGAAACATCGTAGTAATCTGACATACAATCAAGACCAATCACCCGCCAACCTTCATCAAGAAGCCTCTTTGAGATGTGATATCCGATGAAGCCAGCCGACCCCGTAACTAGTGCCGTTTTTTGCTTAGTATAATCCAAATCTAATCAGCTCCAAATAAATCTCGGGTAAACACTTTTTCTGAAACATCATTAAGCTCGTTTACCATCCGATTTGCTAAAATTATATCAACACTGCGTTTGAAGGTACTCAAGTCTTGTTCAACACGTGAATTAAAAAACTCAGGTTCATTTAATTCGGGTTCATAGACTACAACTTCAATGCCTTTAGCCTTAATGCGTTTCATAATTCCCTGAATTGCACTCTGTCGAAAGTTATCACTGCCGACCTTCATCACCAGACGGTAAATTCCAACTCTGTTGGGATTTTTTTTGACGATTTCATCTGCCAGAAAATCTTTGCGGGTCGAATTTGCATCTACAATAGCGCGAATAATATTCTGAGGAATTGCATCATAATTTGCCAAAAGTTGCTTTGTATCTTTGGGCAAACAATATCCTCCATACCCAAAAGATGGGTTATTATAACTGCGGCCAATACGCGGATCGAGTGAGAGCCCTTCAATAATGTCACGGCTACTCATCGCACCAGCAAGTGCATAACTATCTAACTCATTGAAAAAAGCGACGCGCATAGCCAAGTATGTATTTGAAAAAAGTTTAATTGCCTCTGCTTCACGCGTACCAGTGAACAATAAATCTATATCTGTTTTAATCGCACCTTTAGCGAGCAGTTTGGCAAATACTTCTGCACGCTCTGACTTTTCACCCACAATAATTCTGCTTGGGTATAAGTTGTCATGAAGAGCCCTACCCTCACGCAAAAATTCGGGCGAAAATATCACGGCATCAGTTTCCAACCGCTCGCGGACTTCGTCCACGTAGCCAACTGGAACTGTAGACTTTATAACAACGCAGGCGTGAGATTCACTCTGAAGAACTTGAGCAATTACCGTTTCAACAGACGACGTATCAAAAAAGTTTGCTTTTTCATCATAATTAGTTGGTGTTGACACGACTACATAATCAGCGCCAGTAAGCGAGTCATTCAAATCAACACTTGCAGATAGATTTAAATCTTTCTCGGCCAAGTATTGTGATAGCTCAGCATCAATTATAGGCGACCTACGCGCATTCAGCGCATCCACACGGTCCTGCGAAATATCAACCCCGATGACTTCATTATGCTGTGCTAAAAGAACTGCATTAGATAGTCCCACATACCCCAAACCAACGACAACGATTTTGTAGTTTTTCTTCATATTAAAATTATTCCGTAAAAAATATTTCTCTGTTTGGGTCTGGACTGATGAATTCACTCTGCAATGTCCGTTGAACTCCATCACTCAGTGAAAACGGAGCTTGGAACTTTTCCAAACTCGCTTTAGCGCTCTTAAATTCCGTCGATGAAGCAAACTTCTTCACACGGATTAAGCTCACAGGTAAGTTTTGACCGCTTATTTTGGCTACAAAGTCCGCTGTGTAACCCAAAAGTAAGCCTAACCAGTAGGGCAAGCGCGGACCAACTCCCGTCTTATCTTTCAACTTTGCTCTTACTTTTGAGATGAGCTCATTCATGGTCAAATCAGGCGTATCTACATAATTGTAAACACCGTATTTCTGCTCCGTAGAAATGCAGGTTTCCAAAAACGCAACAACATTGCCAATGTAAGCCATCGACTTCTTATTTTCGCCTTGGCCGACCATCAAAAATTTACCGGAAGCGATTTGGTTGAAAAGGTTGAAAACGTTCCCGCGATTACCCTCTCCAAAAATGACAGTGGGACGCACAATGAACAATGAATTATCCCCTTGAGCATGCCATTGGCGGAATTCTTCCTCAGCTTCGAATTTCGTCCGCCCGTATTCATTAAAAGGGTTAATCGCACCGTTTTCATCCGTCCCCGGCTCTGCAAATCCGTAAACCGCGACGGTACTGGTGAAGACAATCTTATCGATACCCTTTTCTTCACAAACTAAAGCAACGTTTTCCGCGCCGTCCACGTTTGTACGCTGATATTCTGACTTATCTCGTACGTCGTCGCGATGCACCGCCGCCAAATTCACCACCACGTCACCCGTCATTGTTTTTCGCAAGGTCTCTGCGTCGCGCACGTCCGCGATCTTACACTTCTCCGGGAATTGATTGCTCATATTGAGGTCAATGATTTCAAAATCCTGCTGCTTTAACGACAGCTGCCAGCACAGATTTGTGCCTACAAATCCGGATCCCCCGATGACCGTAATTTTTTTTGCCATTACCTAATCAAACCTTCTTTTTACGACGCCTGAAAACTCTCACCGACCTACCCATAACTCCTCTCGCAGCAGCAGCAGCAAAAGTAGGACTGGTTTCGCGTGCATCAAAACCGATCACAACTGTTTTGGCTTTCAGATGCTGTGCGGTGGCACGACCAATCTGGTAGGCCATGTCCTCATCCATATTAAAACCGATTTCGCCGCGAATATCGTAGGCCTTGAAACACGTTAGATCGGTCACGTTTTCTTCTCTCCATTTTGGATGGCAGCTGTTGCTTCACCAAGCCCCACATCTTCTTCTAGTGCTTGAATTTCGATCCTTAGATCCTCAAATTCTTGCCGCTTGCGTTTGATAAAGCTGTGGCTCAGAAATGATTTTTCTCTGATGCCACTCGGTGTCAATAGATATGCATACTGACCTTTGCGTGGCCTTTGTGTGAAGTTGCCAAGCTTGACAAAACCTTTTTCAACCAAAGCCGTTAGGACGTAGTAGGCAGAACCGTTTGAAATACCGACTTCGCGCGCAACATCACGCGTGGACAGTTCGGGGTTTGACGCGATCAATCTCATGACCTTGAGGCGCACTTCAAGCTGCTGTACATCGCGCCGGCTAGCCATTGTAACACACGAGAACGGCTACCGCACCAAGCGTCGCTACGTTGCAATACTCAGGTTTTGTAATTGTACAATATTGATCAGAATTTTTCATTACTGTTCAATTCTGAGCGTTAGGTCATATCCTATAAAATTACAACGTATTAAATTAATTTTTGAGACTTTAATTAGCTTCTGATAATGTTTTTTTTATGAATTTCATGTTATTTAG
>Ga0257120_1001322_pt1 | contig 16534 bp, 20 predicted proteins | sample SI106_10metaG_FD_190153 | JGI IMG/M metagenome (GOLD analysis project Ga0257120, IMG submission 190153) | Marine microbial communities from Saanich Inlet, British Columbia, Canada - SI106_10 | ecosystem: Environmental > Aquatic > Marine > Inlet | place: Canada: British Columbia | collected... | reverse complement strand
CTTGGAAGTCACCAAAATATTTAGTGATCGCAGCAGTCAATGTAGTCTTGCCGTGGTCAACGTGGCCAATTGTGCCGATGTTAACGTGCGGTTTATTACGTTCGAACTTTTCCTTAGCCATGTTGGCACCCTTTGGTTGAGGGGTCGTTGTTGACCCGTGTACTTTGACGCGCGGGTTATTGCCATTTCACATATAAATCAAGCACCAGTTATAAGAACTGCGACGTATCGCCCAAAGGCGTTGCAACTTAGGTTGCCTTACTCCTCTTATTCTCCAGTAAACCAGCCTTTTTCAGCTTTCTGTTTGGTCAGATACCGTTCAATTGATTTCGCTGCGTTTTGACTGAGGTTCTTCAATTGCTCTTCAGCCGACTTGGTATATCCTGAGCCAAGAAGCGGGCCTTGATCTAGCGATTCAAGCACTGTGATTTTATGAGCTTTGGTATTCATTTTCGCATTTGCCGCGTTGTCCCAAACAGAAATGTTCACAAACATCATTGATTTCGGAGCCAGCAACAGAGGGATGCCCGGCGCGGCCAAAACGTAGCCCTCAACGCTCACACCAAAGTGGTACAGCTTTTTACCCTCATAGCGATCAAACCGTTCGGCAATCGCTGTTTGTAAAGCGGTGGTCAGCTCCTCTTCAGTGGCATTTCGGCTCAGCGGTCCTTTGACAACCTTAGGTGCTACGACAATGTTGTGGCCTAATCTGAAATCGCCCAGTGGCGCAGGTGCGTCTTGCAAATCAGCAGCACCGCTACAGGCTGCAACGCTCACCATCAGTAAACCGACAAAAATATTACGCAACATGCTGATCCTCCCCAACGGTTTCACACTGCGATACATCAGCACGCCCATGCACGCAATTGGTCACAAAGATTGCCATCACCGCTGCGGCACTTAAAGTAATTACATATGCCTGGAGTATTATTATGCCAAACACCACCCGCCCCGCTGCAAATCCTGTATCTGTGCCATTAGTCAATGAACCATGGGGGGTCTTCAAAAGCCTAAGGGTTGCACGTAAAAACCTGCTGCGTATCTTACCCCAAATCGCCACCAAACAGGCGATGGTCTCAGGCAAAACAGGCAAGCGTTGGCACATGGTTATGGACCCTGAGGCAATACGCGAAATCTTGCTGGATCGCGTGAATGACTACCCAAAATCTGACGTAACCAAAAACCTGCTGAAACCCGCCATTGGGGAATCACTATTCGTGGCAGAAGGAGCACATTGGCGCTGGCAACGCCGCGCTGCCGCCCCCGTATTTACCCACCGCAACATGATGAACCTTGCGCCGATCATGACCTCTGCCGCGCAACGGGCCGCTGAGCGCATCACTGACGCAGGTCCACGCGGTATCGATATGTTAGCCGAAATGGTTACCACCACATTTGACGTTATCGCGGATGTGACATTTTCGGGCGACGATACGTTTGATCGTGATGGTGTGCACAACGCGATTGATGACTACATCGCTGAAGCTGGAAAAGTTTCACTGTTCGATATCCTAGGAGCACCTGATTGGGTGCCGCGCCCCGGGCGGATGCGGTCTGGCAAAGCCATGAAGGAGATGAAGGCGATGGCGGATAAGGCTATCGTTGATCGCGCCGCACGTGGGCATGAGGGCGTGCCGGATCTGTTGGATTTGCTGCTGGCCGGCGTTGACCCAGAAACTAAGCGCAAAATGAACACAGCCGAACTGCGTGACAACTTGCTTACCTTTATCGTGGCGGGACACGAAACAACGGCCCTCACATTGGCATGGTCAATGTATCTGATGGCCTTTGACCAAGACGCCCAAACACGTGCGCGCCAAGAGGCCCAAGATGTATTGCAAGGGCGCGCCGCCACAGGTGACGACGTTGCCAACCTGCCCTTCATCCGCCAGATCATCGACGAGGCCCTGCGCCTTTATCCACCTGCAGGGATCATTTCACGCACGGCGCAAAAAGACGACACCCTATGCGATCGTGAAATTTTAACAGGCGATACCGTTATGGTGCCAATCTATGTCCTGCATCGTAACGAACTGTTGTGGGACGACCCTGACAGCTTCCGTCCTGAACGTTTTGAAGATCGCAAAGCCGTGCCGCGCTATGCCTACCTGCCTTTCGGGGACGGACCACGCATTTGCATCGGCGCATCCTTCGCATTGCAAGAGGCCGTAATCATTATGGCGACACTACTCTCCAAATTCAAATTCACACCCATCAAAGGACGCGCTCCAGAACCGGTTATGATTTTGACACTGCGGCCAGAAGGCGGAGTATGGTTAACGGCGGAACCTGCTTAGGGATAGGGGCTGAACGCGCCCCTCGCAAATGGAACCACACAAACACCTCTCCGTCGCCTCTTTTTTGCGCAGTTCCACGTCACATGCTGGTTATGGAACATCCATAACAAGTGGTTGAGTTGGATTTCAAATGGCAAACAAAACTGTCCTCACCTATAATTTTTCATCGGGTAATAATACACATCCACACTCTGGCAGCTTTACGATTGGTGAGGCTGGAAATATTTTTACAGACGACTCCGATGGTGTTGATGACAGTAATTTCGGTAACCTGATACATACAGGTGGCGCAGATGCTCCGGATCAAGATGTCCCAGCCTCCACCGCAACCGGCATGAACGTAACCGACACTGTCGATTTGCGTTACAAATATGCAATCACGAGGTCCAATGGATCCAGCGGGACAATCTATTTCATCGCCACCAATGGTGCCGCGAATTATAGATCTCTCTTTGTATCCGACTTCCCTCTGAGCTCTGGCGTTACTTATACATTCGGCGCTTTTAATACAGACGGTGCGACAGCGTATTCTTTATTGGTACATGGATCGAAACGGTAAAAGGGGTGCGTCTCATTGACGACCTGCGTGAAGGCGATCTTATCCAGACGCGCGACGATCACATGCAGCCACTGCGTTGGATTGGCCGTTGCACTGTGGCGGCGACGGGTATCAACACGCCCATCCAAATTGCCGATGGTGTCCTCGGAAACAGGGGCGAGCTTGTGGTTTCTCCTAATCATCGCATGCACATTGTCGCGGCCCCTGCGGATTTGCGCCTTGGAGACAACGACGTTTTGGTTGCAGCCAAACATCTGGTCGGCGATCAAGGTGAGAAAGCTGGTTTTCATCACCAGCCAGAAAAGTGTTTTTTATCGCCGAGATATCGGCCGATCAATTATTCGCTCATCATACGTCCCACTTGCACGCGTCTAATACACGCGCGTCATTTAAAGATGAGAGTACGTTGCCGTCAGTTGAATCGATTGTCCCGCGGAAATCCGCGTGGTGCCATGCGACCAGCGCTTGCACGTTTTCCTTGCCACTCAGTCAGCTCAGTTTCCGTGCGCGTACGGCCCGCAGGATCCAGCCAAATTAGACCAGCCTCAAGCGTAAAGGTCGTGGCATCAGACAAGCCACCATCTTTATATTTTTGCAAACGGACGCCTTTACCACGGCCCATTTCTGGCAATTCATCCAGTGGGAACACAAGTACTTTACGGTTCTCACCAACAACAGCGACACTATCACCATAGGTAGGTTTACAAATCAGCGCCTTAGTATCACCACGCACGTTCAGAACCTGCTTACCGCTGCGCGTTTGGGCAACAACATCATCTTCTGCTACAATAAATCCATCACCAGCCGTTGAGGCAACCAACAGTTTGCGGCCCGGTTTGTGTATCATGATATCAAGAACTTCAGCTTCATTCGGCAGATCAACCATCAAACGCAATGGCTCACCCATTCCGCGCCCACCGGGCAAGGTTGAGGCGCTCAGCGTATAGAAGCGACCATTCGCACCGAAGACCAACAAGCGGTCAGTGGTTTCGGCGTGAAAGATAAACCGTGGGCCGTCGCCATCTTTAAATTTCAATTCGCGGTTCAAGTCGATGTGGCCCGTCATGGCGCGGATCCAACCCATTTGACTGCACACGACAGTAATAGGCTCGCGATCAATCATCGCTTCAAGCGGCACATCGGCCACTTCGCCAGCTTCAGCAAATGTCGTCAAGCGTTGGCCACGTGCCACGCCGTCAATGATCCATTCTTTGCCAAACTGCTTTTTCGTTTCTTTCAACTGATCAGAAATTTTGGTCCACTGGATGTCTTCGCTGTCTAGCAAATCCTCAAGCCCAGCGCGTTCTTCCATCAAGGCAGCTTGTTCACGGAGCAGCTCGATTTCTTCCAAACGGCGCAAGCTGCGCAGGCGCATATTGAGAATGGCATCAGCCTGTACTTCCGACAATTCACCACCACTTGGCGCAGGCGAAATATAGTCTTTTTCTTCCATCGCACGCTTGTGCTCTTTAGACCAATCTTCGCGCATCAAAGCTGCTTTGGGGTCTTCGTCATAACGGATGATATCAATGACACGGTCCAGATTCAGGAACGCAACGATAAAGCCTTCTAACACTTCAAGACGGTGATCGATTTTTTCCATCCGATGGGTGGAACGACGGATCAAAACCTCGCGGCGGTGATCAAGGAACGCACGCAGCACTTCCTTCATCGAACAGACCTTTGGCGTCAGGCCATCGATCAAGACGTTCATGTTCAGTGAGAACCGCAATTCAAGGTCAGAACTGCGGTACATCATGCCCATCAACACTTCAGGGTCGACGTTCTTCGAACGTGGTTCAAGTACGAGGCGGATATCGTCGGCAGATTCGTCACGCACATCCGCTAGAATTGGAATCTTTTTCAGCTGGATTAGTTCCGCGATCTTTTCGATCAGTTTTGATTTTTGAACCTGATACGGAATCTCTGTAATAACAATCTGCCACTGACCTCGCCCAAGATCTTCGATCTCGTAACGACACCGCAGACGGAAGCCACCCTTACCTGTACAGTATGCTGTCGCGATACTTTCCGGGCTTTCAACAATAATGCCACCGGTTGGAAAATCAGGCCCCGGCACATAATTCAACAACGTATCGTCGCGCACATCAGGCACTTTAATCATGTGCAAACATGCGTCGCAAAGTTCGGAAATATTGTGGGGGGGAATGTTTGTTGCCATCCCAACAGCGATACCGCTGGATCCATTGGCCAATAGGTTCGGGAACTGCGCCGGCAACACGACAGGCTCAGTCAGTGTACCGTCATAGTTTTCACGAAAATCAACTGCGTTTTCGTTCAAGCCTTCCAGCATTGCCTCAGCAACAGCCGTCATGCGCGCCTCAGTGTAACGAGCAGCCGCCGGGTTATCCCCGTCAATGTTACCAAAGTTGCCTTGGCCGTCTACCAGTGGAAAGCGCACGTTGAAATCTTGGGCCAAGCGGGCCATCGCATCATAAATCGCGGCATCGCCATGTGGGTGATAGTTGCCCATCACGTCGCCGGAAATCTTGGCCGATTTGCGGAAACCACCATTTGAGGCCAATTTAAGTTCACGCATTGCATAAAGAATACGGCGATGAACCGGCTTCAAACCGTCGCGCGCATCAGGCAAAGCGCGGTGCATGATTGTGGATAAAGCGTAGGTTAGATACCTGTCACCCAGCGCACGGCGCAGAGGTTCGCTTATGTTTATGTAGGGTGTGTCATCAATATCAGCCATACATGCTGTGTACCCGTGCATTTTGCAGGGAACAAGCCGCCAATCTTGTGCAGAGGATTCTTCTTTCGAAAACTCGTTGCATCAATGACACGTGATGCGCGAATGCATAAATTTTTCCCCCTAACGGGTCAACCGACTTCGGCTATGTGATATTCTAAATATGAATCGTCTCTGCCAAGGCGGCACATGCCTTTGGGGGGCGTCAAATGGTTAAGTTAGTGGCTATTGCATTTCGGTTTTTAGGTTTAGCTTTTTATGAGCGAAGCTGTGGATCAGACTTTGATGGTGAAGCCTTAAGGCTGAGCCGTGTTAAAGTCGGACCCGTCAAACAAGGCCTTGCTAAGATTGCAGATGCCACAAAAGACATAGGTTCCGATGCAGCTGAATTTAAAGTAAACCGCGCCGCAGTGAACTTGGTTTCGAAAGAAAAATCCAAGATCTTCGCATCGGTTGTAACACAGGCTCAGCCTGAAAAATTTAGGCCACACCTGCTTCGCTCGTTGTGGACATCGTCGACGAACCGCTTGGCGAGTTGGTAATGCTCAGCTTGATCGCCGAACCTGAAACCTTTGAAGTGATCACATCGTCATCCGCTCAAGACGTCCGCATCGTATCAGGAGACCGCACCAATGTTCGCGGTGGTCTGAGCACAGCTTACGAAGTCGTTGGTCGACTGACCCGCGGCGTGGAAGTCGAAGTATTGGACGACAACGGTGACGGATGGATTGAAATGCGCTCGCTCGACGGTGTGACATTCGGCTGGATGGCTGAATTTCTACTTCGCGACAGCCGAATATCACAAAACAGCGGCATTGTTCGCGCAAATTAGATGGGCGAAATAAATGGCGAAACGATCGATATTGATAACCGGCTGTTCATCAGGAATTGGCCTCGCTGCTGCGATGAAACTCCGTGAAGAAGACTGGCGAGTTTTCGCTTCCTGCAAGCAACAAGTCGATTGTGATCGGTTACGTACAATGGGTTTTGAAGCCCCCCATATCGATTACACCGACACCGGAAGCATCCACCAAGGCCTGAACGAGGTTCTCGAGGCGACAGACGGGACGCTTGATGCCCTGTTTAATAATGGTGCTCACGCAATCCCTGGTGCGGTTGAAGACATTCCAACGGACGCCCTGCGTTCAATCTTTGAAGCAAACTTTTTTGGATGGCATGAGCTTACGCGCTCGTTACTTCCCATCATGCGGGCACAAGGACATGGGCGGATTATCCAATGCTCATCCGTTTTAGGATTAGTGACGATGCCATGGCGCGGCGCATATAACGCCAGCAAGTTTGCACTCGAAGGCCTGACCGACACCTTACGCATTGAAATGCGCGACACGAATATCAAAATTGTTTTGATTGAACCGGGCCCGATCACCTCCAAAATTCGCGAAAATGCGATCCCGCACTTTGAACGCTGGATCAATTGGAAAGACACTGCACGTGCACCTCATTATGAGACAAATTTGCTAAGCCGTCTCTACAACTCAAACGGCCCAGATCCATTTGAATTGCCACCTGAAGCCGTTGTGCAAAAACTGTTACAAGCGCTGGAATCCAAACGTCCACGTGCACGATATTTTGTCACGACCCCCACTTATGCAATGGCAGTTTTACGACGTTTACTGCCAACGTGGGCACTGGATTGGGTCCTGTCGCGCGTCTAACGGAAAAAGTCTTCGCTTTTGGCGTTCCCACAGCTACATGAACCGGTAATTAAGACGAATTGGAGAGCGCCATGATGAGTGGACCGATGTTTTACGTACTAATTATTGCTGTACTGGCGGTCATTGTCGCCCTAATGCTTGGCCTCAGCGGCTTGGCCCGCGGCAAAGGCTGGGCCCACAGCAATTCAAACAAATTGATGCGTTGGAGGATCATCCTGCAGGCTGTTGCTGTGGTTTTGATCCTGATTTTCGCCTACCTAAAACGCAACGGAGGGTAACCCCATGGTCGTTCTAAATAAGATTTATACAAAAACTGGCGATGCTGGCGAAACCGCTTTGGGTGATGGCGCACGTGTTGCGAAACACTCAATGCGCGTAACTGCTTATGGCACGTCTGATGAACTAAACTGTTTCGTAGGCGTTGCCCGCCTAACCGCAGAAGGCAATGTTGATGAAGCCCTTAGCCGAATTCAAAATGACCTATTCGATTTAGGCGCAGACATGTGCAACCCAAACATGGAAAAAGATGCTGAGGCTGAATACCCGCCACTTCGCGTTGCAGATGCACAAGTGAAACGTCTTGAGGCCGAAATCGATGCAATGACCAACGTTCTTGAACCGTTGCGCAGCTTCATATTACCGGGTGGTTCCGAATTAGCAGCACAATTGCACGTATGCCGTACGGTTGCGCGCCGCGCTGAACGCCTATCTGTAGAGCTGGCAACCATGGAGTCTGTTAATCCGGCCGCCGTCAAATACCTAAATCGTCTTAGTGACTGGTTCTTCGTTGCGGCGCGCATCGCCAACAATGGCGGCAAGGACGACGTGCTTTGGGTTCCGGGTGCAAACCGCTAATTTAATGAAAACTCCAAAAAATACATTCGACACGGCGTCCGATAGCGCAAACATGACGATTTTGTACTGTTGTGGCTGCCGATGCTTCGCTAAGAAATACTCAAAGTGTTGAACTTATCCAAAAGGGATGAGTCGTATTAAAGGAGAAAGACGCTCATGAAGGTGCTTGTACCTGTCAAACGCGTGATCGATTATAACGTGAAGGTTCGTGTCAAAGCGGACGGCTCCGGTGTTGATCTTGCCAACGTCAAAATGTCGATGAACCCGTTTGACGAGATTTCAGTCGAACAGGCGATCCGCCTCAAAGAAGCAGGTCAAGCGGACGAAGTTATCGCTGTGTCTGTTGGCGTAAAACAATCCCAAGAAACGCTGCGCACTGCACTCGCGATGGGTGCTGATCGCGCAATATTGGTTGTTGCAACTGATGACGTTCACCAAGACATCGAACCATTGGCCGTTGCGAAGATCCTGAAAGGGATCGTAGACGAAGAGCAGCCAGGCTTGGTCCTTTGTGGCAAACAAGCGATCGACAACGACATGAACGCAACCGGCCAAATGCTGTCCGCATTAATGGGTTGGTCGCAGGCGACATTCGCGTCCGAAGTCGAAGTCGCTGGCGACAAAGCCAAGGTCACGCGCGAAGTCGATGGTGGCCTCCAAACTATCGAAGTCAGCATGCCAACTGTTGTAACCGTCGATCTACGTCTGAATGAGCCGCGTTATGCGTCTTTGCCAAACATCATGAAAGCTAAGAAAAAGCCAATGGATGAGAAAACGCCAGCAGATTACGGCGTAGACGTGTCTCCACGTTTGGAAGTTACCGGTACAACCGAACCAGCGACACGTGCTGCAGGTATCAAGGTTGCGTCAGTCGATGAGCTGATTGCGAAACTTAAAGAAGCGGGGACTGTATAATGGCTGTACTTCTTTTAGCTGAAGTAACTGACGGCGAATTGGCAATGGACGCAACAGCAAAGGCTGTAACTGCGGCTGGCGCGTTGGGCGACGTGACTGTTTTATGCACTGGCTCAACATGTTCCGTAGCAGCGGCTAAAGCGGCGACCATCACTGGCGTTGCTAAGGTTCTTTGTGCAGAAGACGCAATCTACGGCAAGCGTTTGGCAGAGCCAGTCGCCGATTTGCTGATTTCTTTGTCCGACGATTATGAGCACATCGTTGCGCCAGCAACGACTGATGCGAAAAACATCATGCCACGTGTTGCAGCCTTGTTGGACGTAATGGTGATTTCTGATGCAACTGCAGTTATTGATGCGAACACCTTTGAGCGCCCAATCTATGCAGGCAACGCGATCCAAACAGTCAAATCTTTGGATGCAAAAAAGGTCATTACCTTCCGTGGTGCAACATTTGATGCTGCTACAGTTGATGGTTCTGCTGCAATTGAAAACATTGCTGCAACTGCTGATCCAGGCCTATCTTCATGGATTGAAGACAAGGTAGCGGCATCTGATCGCCCAGAACTAACATCTGCGGGTGTTGTTGTTTCTGGTGGTCGTGGCGTTGGATCTGAAGAAGACTTTGCTCTGATCGAGAAACTTGCTGACAAACTGGGTGCCGCTGTTGGCGCATCCCGTGCAGCAGTCGACTCAGGCTATGCACCCAATGATTGGCAAGTTGGCCAAACTGGTAAGGTTGTGGCCCCTGAATTGTATGTTGCTGTCGGTATTTCTGGCGCGATCCAGCACTTGGCTGGGATGAAGGACTCCAAAGTTATCGTCGCAATCAACAAAGACGAAGAAGCACCTATCTTCCAAGTTGCAGACTATGGGTTGGTTGACGACCTGTTCAGCGCCGTTCCAGAGTTACTAGAAAAACTGTAACTCCCGTCTCAATTACTCTGAAAGGCTCGCTTCCAAGCGGGCCTTTTTTATTTCCTCAATCCACTAAACTTTCCGACAATGCAGCCGCCGCATCTTGATGTGCTGCGGGTCTCGAGAGCTACTGTGCAATGGGTGTTTCCATTGGGCTAAAAACCATTCCTTTTGTACCAAGGGCACAAGAGAATGGGGAAGCTGTCACTTTAACCCGCTCAGCGGGCATTGAACGCAGTTCTTCAATCATCTCACGCGTTACAAACCACGGGTCTTTTTCTTGATCCGGTGGAAATGTGTCATCCGTTGCATGGCCAACGAACCAAAGCAAAACAACCTTTCCCTCAATCTTGCCCAGCAACATCCACATACGCGCCGACCACGCCTGCTGCAGTTCCACAACGACAGTATCAAAACGCCCCGGAGACAACGTGTAAAGACGATGAAGCATATGTTTATTAAAGTTGAACTCCACAGAATCCACTTCTCGATAGATCGCTTGTAACAGGGAGGAAGGCTACAAAAATCGATCGTTTCGCCATGGATGGGCCGTATAGAACCGATTGGAAATGTTATCTGCACCCATCAGCTGTTGGACCACTACATCAGCAACAGACGCCATTTTGACGATCTGTGGATCGGTTTCGGCACATCCACCCCTGCAGTCACACGGCCAAGGTTGACGCAGGTGCGCCCTATGCTTTGCTCAATCGGTTCAGAAAATGGATTCGTGATGAGCTTTCAATATGCTTCGGTTCCACTCAGAAAAGCAATGTATGGTTCCTTTAAGGGCCGCCTAGGCCCCCGAAATAACAATTTGGACGTGCCATACCGGCACGGCAGATAGTCGAGGTTCCCCGCCCCCAGCACATCATAGGTCATGCTAAACCACTCTTCTTTTCACCCAGTAAGAGGTATCGCAGCGAAGCACTTAAAGTCGGATAAGATATTATGAACATATGTTCATACCTTGCTCTTGGACCGGCCACGGCCCTATGGTGATCCTAAGCAGTTAAGGGGCTAAAATGGACATTCAAAAAATCGGTATCATTGGTGCTGGTCAAATGGGGAACGGCATCGCGCATGTGATGTCACTTGCTGGCTATGACGTATTGCTGAACGATGTGAATGAAGATGCGCTTGCGCAGGCGATGGCACGTATCGATAAAAATATGGAACGCCAAGTGAGCCGTGAGAAAATCAGTGCCGAAAATAAGGCTGCTGCGATCGGACGGATCATCACAACCAGCGCGTTGCCAGACCTTGGCCAAACGGATCTGGTCATTGAGGCGGCAACAGAGAAAGAAGTTGTAAAGCAAGCAATCTTTGACAGCCTTCTGCCCCATCTCCAGCCACATACTATTTTGACGTCAAACACATCGTCCATCTCTATCACCCGGCTCGCTAGTCGCACGGATCGTCCTGAAAAGTTCATGGGCTTTCACTTTATGAATCCAGTGCCTGTGATGCAGTTAGTCGAGTTAATCCGCGGTATCGCCACGGATGCAGAAACTTTTGATGCCTGCAAGAAAGTCGTCGACAGGTTGGGGAAAACTGCTGCATCAGCCGAAGATTTCCCAGCATTTATCGTGAACCGCATCCTGATGCCCATGATCAACGAAGCCGTCTATACGCTGTACGAGGGCGTTGGAAGCGTGCAGTCCATCGATAGTTCAATGCGCTTGGGTGCCAACCACCCAATGGGTCCGCTTGAACTCGCTGATTTTATAGGATTGGACACTTGTCTTGCGATTATGAACGTATTGCATGATGGGCTGGCTGACACAAAGTACCGCCCTTGCCCGTTGCTCACAAAATATGTTGAGGCTGGTTGGTTGGGACGCAAAACCCAACGCGGTTTCTATGACTATCGCGGTGAAACACCTGTTCCGACAAGATAACTTTTAATCTTTTAAACCAATCGTATGGTTACGAAGCCACGCCATAAAACCACGTGGATCACCTTTCCAAGCAGCAATGTCTTCATCAAGGACTGGATGGCCTACGATAGGCTGTTGGGGCTTGTTCAACGAATGAACGATTTCATGAAGCAACAAACCCTGCCGTAAAATCGGGGATAGTTTGTTCGCGATTTGGTAAGCGCGACTATTTTGACCAGGGAAATGCATTGGCACAACTGTGGCACCCGATCTACGGATCAAGGCAGCCGTAAACACATTCCATTCTTCTTCGATTGCGGGGCCAAAAAACGTCTCAGATGCAGCAACTGAACCTGATGGGAATAGGGCAACAACGCCGCCGTCTTTTAGATGTTGCATAGCTTCCGCACGCATTGCTACGCCCTTTTGCAACGCGTCGGGATCATGTGCGAAGGGCACAGCGATCATGTAGCTCCCCGCAACTTCATCGATTGCAGTAAGTAATGAACGGGTCAGAATGCGATAGTCAGGCCGCACACGGCCAATCAAATCAGCAAAAATCATGCCGTCAACCATACCATGAGGATGGTTGGCGACAATGATTACAGGGCCTGATTTAGGAATGCGGTCTAGTTGCGATTGTGGCGTCGTCAACTCGATACCCATCACATCCAATGCAGCACGCCAAAAGGCTTGCCCACTCGGGGTCTCTTTTTTCTCAAACGTACGGATAAGTCGCAAAATAGTTAGCTTGCCAGTAAAAGCTTCAATAATCCGAATTATAGTTGCCTTAATAGGATCCCCAAAGGTCGACGCATAGGACAGGCTACGCCGATCATATTGCTTGAAGCTGACCGGCTTAGGCTGCACATCAGCAGAGATTTCTTGTGCATTTTTAACCAAGGCAATCGACCCCGTCCCTTTTGCGCCCTTAGGCTTCTTCACCGAATTTGTCAGCGACCAAAGCAGCAAGTGCGTCAGCCAGTGGCTGGGCATCTACGCCTGTAGTTTCAATTTTGATAATACTTCCTTTTGATGCTGCCAACATCAAAAGCCCCATTATGCTGTCGCCTGATGCTGACATACCATCTTTTGACACCTCGGCTTGTGCTTCAAACGCCTCAACCACCTCAACCAACTTGGCAGAAGCACGTGCGTGAAGGCCTTTTACATTTATTATGGTCAACGACGACTTGCTCATATTGATCTTTCTAAATTTCTTGGCTGATATTTTGACTATCTATGTACTTGCGCCCCGCATCCAATGCTACGCTCACAGCATCTGGCAGTGGCTTGGCCCGAGATTTGGCCAGCTTGATCAGCATCGGTAAATTTGCGCCGTAAAGGATGCGTCGCCCCTTGGGCTGGCAAGCCAACAAACTTAGGTTCGACGGCGATCCGCCAAACAAGTCCGTCACAACGACAACGCCATTCCCTTGATCAACAGCATCAGCGGCACAACAGATCTCTGTTTGCTTTTCCGTGCGATCATGACTTTTTTCAATCGAGATAGCGCGTATACCCGTTTGTGACCCAACCACGTGCTCGATCGCAGCAAGATATTCTCTGGCCAAACCGCCATGTGCTACAATCACAATACCAATCACTCAGCTGCCTCATCTCTTCTCTTACCACGATCCAGTTCTCTATGACGCAAAGAGACCTGCCAACCTTCGGATGTTAAAACTTGAGCAAGAGACTCTGCCATTGCTACTGACCTGTGTTGCCCACCTGTGCACCCAAATGCAATGGAGAGATGCGATTTACCCTCATCTAAGTAGGCCGGCAGCAACCATAGAGCGAGGTCTTCAACCTTTTGACGGAAGGGTTCAAATCGTCGATCCTGCGCGATGTAATCAGCGACAGCCTTATCCTTACCGTTGACTTCTCGTAGGCTCGTTTCCCAATAAGGGTTGTTCAAAAACCTACAATCAAAAACCATATCGACACTGCGCGGCAGTCCACGTTTGTATGAAAAGGATTGCACAGAAACAGAAAGCCCATGATCGTCCTCATTGGAAAACCAGTTTTCGACTTCGGATCGCAGCTGGTGGACGTTCAGATCGCTTGTATTGATTAGAACATCAGCTAGTTCGCGGATTGGACCTAAAATTCCTAATTCACTGATAATTCCAGACTCGGGTCGGTCGCCCTTAGCAAGAGGATGACGGCGTCGAGTTTCAGAAAACCGCCGAAGCAAAACATCCGTTGCACAGTCTAAGAACAGAAGCTCCGTCGTAAAACCCGGTTGTTGCGTGAGCTGGTTCATCGCCTCTAAGACAGCGCCAACCGAGAAGTCGCGTGTCCGTGGATCGATACCAAGCGCCATCGGCTTCCCGGGACCTGGCTCTTCAAGCAAGGCAGGGATAAGCCTTAGCGGCATATTGTCGATCGCTTCAAAGCCGATATCTTCAAGCATCTTGACCGCACTGGATCGCCCCGCCCCAGAAGGGCCTGTCACAATCACAACGCGCCGTGGGATTGGATCATGCTTTGTCATACGCCACTCTGCATCCCATACCGAAGGTAGTGCAATAGTATTGCGGGAAAAGAAGGATTTTCTACTTTACGGAGGCAGGGGATTGTCTGCCCAATCAGAACGATTTCGCGGAGTGACGGCAGTCTTTGATCCTCAATTCGATCTAAATCGACCGCGGCCGAGATACGTTCACCCTGCAAACTAGGGGAGGGCAATATCCCCACCCCTCTTGCCTCTATTATACCTCTGATGGCCTCGGGTGGCTCAGCCCAGAGTGACTGCCCAACTACCCTAAGGCAAGTTCTATCGTCCGAGACCAACATCGCTCCAAGCGCAATCATTTCAAATGTAAGCGACGATTTTCCCGCGCCTGACGCACCAAGTATAAGAAGCCCCTTACCATCAAATGACACACAATTCGCGTGAATGATTTCGCTATCTTTAGACGGCATTAACGCAAGCCATTAAACAGGCAAACCATTCGTCAAAATCGTCGACGAGGTTTGTAAATCAGCATTTGATCGAGTGACGTCGACTGTTCCAGAAATATTTGCAATCAACGTCTCTGAGGGATCGAATACGAACACTTCTGTGACGTTGCAAAGGTCCAAACCAATCAGGGTGGAATTAATATCCATTCCATCGCCCGTTGCTAAACTTACAGGCGCGCCTGTCGGCAACTGCGCTTCAAAGACGTCAGAGATCAATTCAACTTCATTGACCAATGCGGATGCACGTTGGACCGCTAGGCTGTCGCGTGAGGAATTAAGATAAGAAATACCGGAAAAAAGGAGGCAAAGAGCCATCAAATTGAACGTTACAATTTTCCAAGTTATCGAGGAGGCCCGCAACGGAAACAGCCCACGCTGTTCACGGCGTGCGCGCATTTCAGAAGGTTCTGTTGCATCCCGAGGGACCCAATCGTCCCCCAAAACCACATCACCGTCTCGCGATGGTACAGATGTCATATTTCGCACGAGCTTCCTTTCAGCCAAGGCGAACAGGTTGGTTTAGTCTTTGTTGTATTTATAGCCGATACCATAAAGCGTCTCAATCGCCGAAAACTCATCATCCGCTGTGCGCATCTTCTTGCGTAAGCGTTTGATGTGGCTATCGATGGTACGGTCATCAACATAAACTTGATCGTCGTAAGCTACATCAATCAGTTGGTCGCGTGATTTCACGAACCCAGGACGCTGCGCCAATGCTTGAAGCAGCAAAAATTCTGTTGCGGTCAAAGAAACGGCTTTGCCCTTCCACGAAACGGCGTGACGCAACGGATCCATCCGCAGCGCACCGCGCTCCATTACTTTGGTTTCTTCGCTATCAGTACCGATTTCATCCGCTTGCGCATCTTGGCGCCACAGCAGTGCACGAATGCGTTCTATCAATAGGCGTTGCGAAAACGGTTTCTTGACGTAATCGTCGGCACCCATACGCGAGCCAAGAACTTCATCGATTTCATCGCCTTTGGAGATTAGAAAAATAACCGGCATTTTCGTTTTCTGACGAATGCGCTGCAGCAGATCCATTCCGTCCATGCCTGGCGTCTTCATATCCAACACTGCCATGTCCGGCAATTTCTTGTTGAATGCATCAAGTGCGGCCTGACCATCGTTATATGTTTCCACTTCGAAACCTTCAGCTTCGAGCGTCATGGAAACTGACGTCACGAGATTCATGTCGTCATCTACCAATGCAATCATGTCGTCATCTACCAATGCAATCTTGTTCATTGCCTGTATCCTCGCACTGAATTACTGCCACATTAATTTTTTATTCTTTTCGCCACAATTGGCAGATTGCGCAAACGAAGCAATCGTAAAGTGCGAATCACCTCAAAGTCCTGCCACAACGAGGCCTGAAAATGGTTAATAATGACTAAATTGCTGAACTTTCGCGTCATGCGCGCATTTGAAAGTGCCGCGAGCCCGAAAACATTGCAATGGTGGCGCTAACGGTGGCGCTAACAGCCCTGTAACGTCCTGTTCATGTATGAAATCAACATGTTATGACCAATAAAGGTGTAGTGCAGACAGAAATGTTTGCGTTGCTTGGTTCAACCGCGAAAGCGGAAACAGGAGAGACATCATGACTTTTGGACGCGTAAACCCGCAATTCCAAGTTGAAGACCAAGGAATAGTCGACTTGGGGAATGTCTATTATAACCAAGTAGAGCCAGCTTTGGTCGAGGCCGCTGTCAAGCGTGGCGAGGGTCAACTCGGCAAAGGCGGTGC
>Ga0257120_1001320_pt1 | contig 16537 bp, 16 predicted proteins | sample SI106_10metaG_FD_190153 | JGI IMG/M metagenome (GOLD analysis project Ga0257120, IMG submission 190153) | Marine microbial communities from Saanich Inlet, British Columbia, Canada - SI106_10 | ecosystem: Environmental > Aquatic > Marine > Inlet | place: Canada: British Columbia | collected... | reverse complement strand
ATGGCAAAGCTCTCAATGGAAAAGCTTTCACCAATGTCGGTTAAGCGCGGTTTAAGTAACTCTGGTCTATTTGGTGAACAGTTACTTGCCAGTGGGGTGGTCAGGCAGGGACCTGATCTGAAACAGCTGTTGCGCAGCTTGCTGCGCAATGCACCGCTGCAGAGTGCCATTGGTGCAGAGCTTAAGGGCGCTATAGATGAAGTGGAAAGCAAGCAGTTGGAGAGTCTTCAGGCGCAACAGTCGAGAGAGTTGAGCTATAGTTTTGTGCTGCCTTTTATGGATGCCAATGCGGTGGAAATAGAGCTTTATCGTGAGGCCTCCAATTCAGCCGCTGAGGATCAAGAGTGGATTATCAATCTGCACACGGAATCCCCCAGTCTGGGTGAGTTGTGGTTGAAAACCACATTGCAGTCGGCGGCGAGTATTCAAATGGTGATGTGGGCGCCCCGTGTCGATGTTGCAGATCGCGCCCGTGAAGCTGCCAGTGAACTGCAATACGAATTACAGCGCTTTGGCCTGACGCTAGAAAAGCTCGATGTGCTCAATGCGCGGCGGCCCTCTGCTTGCGAAGGGCTCAGTGGCAGTGGCAGTGGCCAAATGGTAGATCTGAGCACATGACTTACAAACCTTTAAAGCGGGCTGTGGCTCTGGAATATGGCAAGCTGGCAGCGCCCATTATGACCGCCAAAGGTCAGGGCGAAATTGCTGAGTTGATTATCGAAGAGGCAAAGAAGCAGGGTGTTCATATTGCCGAAGATCCTCAGCTGGTTGCCCTACTGGGACAGCTGGAGCTCAATGAAGAGATACCCGAGAGTCTCTATGTGGCAGTGTCGGTGATTTTATCCTGGGTTTACTGGTTAAAAGGTATGGAGCCGGGAGATGAAAAAAATCCCTGAGCAGAGCCTAATTAAGACTCTAAGCATCACCCACAGACGTGCGATTGCGGTTGGGGCGCATCTTGCCCAAGCGGTCATAGATTTCAACACTGTTTAAAGGGTCCGGGGACTGAATGGTCTGCAGTGCACCACGAATGGTTTCAAGCTTATGGTTGATTAAAATTTCGTTGCGCCGGTGCAGATCGCGACACTGACTCATCAACTCCACTACCTGATCCCAGATTACGACGGTGGCTGCAGCTTTATCTTGATCATCGGTGTGGGCTTTAATTTTTTCCATCAATTCGTCGCTAGCCAAGAAATGGAGGATCTCCAGCTTCTGTGCCTGGAGTGTTTCAAAGCTCGCTAGATCCTGTTGTTTGAGCGCATCAAACTCGCTGTCGAGCACCAGCTTTAAAGCCTGGGCTTTATGTACGGCCTGTGTCAGATGGTCTAAGTCAGATTGATTCATGGTTGCAGCATACTGCCAAGCAGATAAATACGAAAGGATATTAAGAGAAACGCCACTCTTGGGGAGTGGCGAATTGTCGGATATGCCTAGAGTTTAAGAGGCAATAAGCCAGAGTTAAGCTATAAAAAAGCTTATTTGCCACCTAACATGCTTTCAATAGCGACAAAGCTTTCCGCAATGCGTCGCTCATCCAGGGGATAGTTACCCTCGGCAAGTGCCTGCTTTATCTCAGCCACCTTAGCCTCGTCAAACTCGCCAGCGGTCATTGCGGTTTCTGCAGCTTTGCTGAGAATCACTTCGTCATTTGCCTGAGGGCGGGGTGCCGCAGTGGCACTGTTCGCTGTCGCCTCAGGCGCAGATTTATTGTTTTTTAACTTATCCGCGGAGCTGTTCATCTCAACAGCGCTGCGCCCAAGCTTTGAAATACCATCTGTCATTTTGATTGTCCTTTCGGGCTCTAAGACCCAAAGTTTACCTTCTTCCCTAAGTATATCGGCACCAGTTAAATTTTCTATAGGGGAATATTGAAATTAATTTCACTCTAGCCTGCAAGTCTATTATGACTGCTAGATTGACGCAGCTCTATCTCGCGACAGTACTCAGTCCCCGAGCCTGACCTATAGCAGTGGCAATTGCCTGAATCTCTTCACCGGACTCTGGGTTGAGCAGCAGTACGCGCTGTTCGAGGCGCGCATTTTCTAGGGCCAGCATGGTCACGGTAATCTCAAGGGCTCCAGCGCGCACGCTGAGCTGCACATTGTCACCTTTGCGGATGATATCTATTGGTGTCAGATCTGACAGCCGCAGCATGCTACCTGCAGCTAGATTGCGAATGGCCTGCATCTGCTCAGCACTGCTGTAGTTTTGCAGGCTGTCTTTGGGCAGCTTGCCATAATAGTCTTGCAGAGCAATATTAGCGCGCGTGACGGCTTGCCCTCGAGGAATTCCAGACTGGGTTATCAACACTTGGTGCCGCTGCTTTATATCGTAACTAGAGAGCACCTTACCCGCGGCTAAATCTCTGACAGCACGAGCGCCATCCAGCTGCTCGAGGGTCACTGTTTGACCCGCCGAGAGGGTCGCCGAGGCGATCAATATACTGTCTATGCTGCTGCGCTCAACAATCTCTCCTGCACCCACAGCCCGGTTCAGTCTGTAACCCTCGACGGGGGTGACAAGCTGGCGCTGCATAACCAGATCCCCGGCTCTTACCGCTGAGGCTAGGCTAAAGCCTTCTATGGCGCGAAGATCACTCGCCAGGCCGGCAATGGCGCTGGACAGGCTTACCAGCTCCACATCAGTGCCGATCAGTTGATGGCCCGCCTTAAAGTCGCCGGTGTAACGCAGGGCATTGTCAGATTGATGAACGCTAATACCTAAAAAAATCTGCCAGCCACTCGGTGGACAGACAGCGCGCAGGGTCTTCTGGCTGGCGGCAAAAGGGTAGTTAAATTCAAAGGCCGTTTTACAGACGGGAATGATTAACCGCCGGTCAGATGGGGCCACTTCGACCATGGACTTCTGCAGCTGACGACTCTCCGCTACCCAATCCTGAGCCTGAGAGACGAGTATATGTTTGCTATCAACACCCTGAGAAATGGTTTCGCCATGACTATCGTTGGGGTTGCTAGCCAATGCAGTTGCGGCAAGGGCAAGGTTTATCGCAAGGCAGCCGAAAAAGAGCGTAAAAGGTTTTTTTAGAAATACAAGCATGGGCCGAGTATGAGTGTAGATCGAGGGTGACGCAATACCGACATAGCGGCAATTGCCGGTGGCAAGACTGTGCCGAAAAAGCGGCAAGGCGCAAAGCGCAGGACAGATTTAGAATACCTAACTATCTGGTTTTAAACGGATTAATAAATGAAATGCGGCAATATGGCGGGGTTTGGCATTGCTTTTGCATTATCTCCAGAGACGGGTTCTTTTAGTGACGCTTTCTATACAGCTCCTAAAGAGTCTAATCGGCCCAAGGGCAAAAAACTTTAGCGAATTGATAATGAAAATTTTTGATACGGCATTTGGACTTCACGAAAAAGCACTCAACTTGCGTGCTCAGCGCATGGAAGTGATTTCGCAGAATATTGCCAATGCCGATACCCCGGGCTTTAAAGCTCGCGATGTCGATTTTAAAAATGTGCTCAACAATGTTCAGCAGAGCGGTTCACTGCGCGCAACTCACGCGGGTCATGTGCGTCACGCTGGCAGTGCCGGTGCCGACTTGGTCTACACAGTGCCGTTTAGCACTGCGGTTGATGGCAACACAGTTGATATCTCTGTTGAGCATGCGAAATACGGTAAGGCGGCAGCCGAGTATCAGGCCACGCTGCGATTTATTGAAGGCAATATTGCCGGTGTGCGCAAAGCACTGCGAGGAGAGTAACAGTTATGTCTATTGCAAATATTTTTGGTATTGCCGCATCGGCGATGAACGCTCAGATGGTACGCATGAACTCTACTGCGTCGAATATGGCCAATGCTGGCACTGTTGGTGGGTCAGCTGAAGACGCGTTTAAAGCCAAGCGTCCAGTGTTTCAGGCGCTGTTACATGAGCATCAGTTGGATCAGGGCGCACAGTTTCTCGGCGGGGTAAAAGTTGCCGGCATGGTGGATGACACCGCTGCGGCAAAGAAGATGCACGACCCGGGCAGTCCGCTGGCTGACAAAGACGGCTTTGTCTACAGCTCTAATGTCAATGAAGTCACTGAAATGGTTGAAATGATGGGCGCAGCACGAAGCTATCAAAACAATGTTGAAGTGGTTAATACGGCGCGCGAGTTGATGATGCGCACCTTAGATATCACCAAGGCCTAGGACAAATACTCATGGTCAGTACAGTCACAGACACAACTTTCTTAACCAGCGATCAATATCTTGAAAAAGAAAATGCGGTCGCCTATGGCGAAGACGAGCTCGGGCAGGATGCGTTTTTAACGCTGTTTACCGCCCAGCTACAAAATCAGAATCCACTGGATCCCATGGACAACGAAGCTTTTGTCTCCCAGCTCGCTGAGTTCTCTTCTCTGGAGGGAATTAAAGGTATGCAGGGCTCTCTCGACAATATGGTTAATGGCATGCGCCAGGACCAGATGGTCGCAGGTGCCAACCTAGTGGGTAAAAAGGTCCAGGTTGCCGGCGGCAACTTTACCGGTGGCAACGGCGAGATTACCAAGGGATCTATAGACCTGAAGAACGGTGCTCAGTCGGTTATTTTGAGTGTTTACGACCCTGCCTCAGGTGACCTTATTTACCGCGACACTCAGGGCGCAAGGTTGCCCGGGCGCGCAGAGATGAACTGGAATGGCCGCGATCGCCAGGGCGAAATCGTCCCTGAAGGTAGCTATTTGATGTCGGCCAGTGCCGTGATCAATGGAAAATTAGAAACCGTGCCGGTGACCACTATGGCCGATGTCCGCAGCGTTAGCTGGGACCCCAGCGCGCAGGAAATAACTCTGGAAGTGGGAGACAACGTCTTTGTCGCCCTCGCCGATATAGAACGCATTGCAATTTAACAACAGAATTAGAAAAGTCTTTGGAGAATAATTTATGTCATTTTATACCTCGTTAACAGGATTGAACGCCGCGACAACACAGCTCGCCGTGACCTCGAACAACATTGCCAACTCCGGAACAGGCGGCTTTAAGCGCTCGGACACGGATTTCGGCGATATTTTTGCTACCTCTCCTTTGGAGAAGGCATCAAGTGTTGTAGGTCGAGGCGTATCGCTGAAAGAAGTGAGCCAGGAATTCAGTCAGGGCAACATCGAGTTCTCTGCCAACTCTCTGGATCTGGCGATCACCGGTGACGGCTTCTTTCCTCTTGAGTCATCTGATGGCACCAAGATCTACACGCGCAACGGCGCCTTTATGCTCAATGAGCAAAACCAGATGGTTAACAGTGCCGGTCAGGCCCTGCAGTCACTGCCGGTGGATTCGACTAATAAGGCCGACTTTGGTGTCGACCCCAGTGCACTGACTATTCCGCGGGCCACAGTGTCAGAGTTTTTGCCCACCACAGAAGTTGAGTTGGGTTTGAACCTGCCATCTGAAGTAACACCGATTACCAAGACTTTTAATCCAGACAAGCCAGACACCTACCACAAGACCACATCCCTAACCGTTTATGGCACATCGGGATCGGCTAATCTGGCAACTATTTATTATGTTAAAACCGCCAACGCCACAGCGGACTCTCCTTATAACAAGTGGCAGACCTATGTTTATGTGGACGATCAGGAGGTAGACACAGCACTGATTCAGTCTTCAGACACCACGGGTGACGAGTACTTTATCAACAAGTATGGCGAGCTAAAAACTCGCTCTGAACTGTTGGAGCTGCAGAGCACCAGTGCCGAAAGTGAGAAATACCTGATTACTCAGGGAACCCTGTACAAGAAGTATTCCTATGATGTGCTCTCCGAGCCCACTCAGTCGATTCCGGCCACAGCCAAGCTCACCATTTCCGAAGACTCCGCCTATGCAGACGCTTTAAATCTAACCAATAACAGCGATGGTGTTGACTTTAGCACCATGTCACGGGCCGAGCTTGACGGTATGTTCAACCTCTCGATTGACGGTTCTAGCGCGGTCAATATTGGCCTTGAGCATCTCGCCGGTTCAGCTACACCTATGTCTGGTGCCGAGATTGCCTTTGAGTTGACCAACGTAATTAACGAGCGTTTTGGCGATGGCAAAAACTTTGATTTTTCAAATGCTGATAACCAGACCTTAAAGCTCTATCGTGGGTCTGATAACTCGACGTCGATTGAGCTTGATATCCCCACAATTTTGGCCACCCACACTACTCTTACCAACGCCACTGACGTTAACTGGGATGGCCAGGTTGCTTCAGAGCCATTAGCCTACGCAGTTAATGCCGCACTGGCAGCCAGCGCAGATTTCTCTGATGTTGAAGTTAGCTACAGCTCGGCTAATCAGAGCTTTCGTTTTATTCAGAATGGCAGTGCCACTGACGCGCTCTATGTAAATGGCGGCGCCAGTGCCAACAGCGTCTTCGGAGTACCAGCAGACACTGAGTTTAACGCCGATGACCTCACCTCCATGGGCACATTGTTGCTGCCATTGGATACGGATGAGGCGGATGTATTACTCCGTGGTGCACTGCCCAACGGTGAGAATATTATCGCCACGCGCGACCAGCGTTTTGGTATGAAAGTGAGCTACGCCGAGGGTGCCTTTACAGTTTCTTCAGGGACCACAGGTGATACTTCAAGCCTCGCCATCGACAATGCAGGCGAATTAGCGCAGAAGCTCTTGGGCATCAATCAGCTGGGTAATTTTGTCACCCCTGAAACCTCGCAGATCTACAATGTGCCAGCGGTTCGTGGTCAGGCATCAACACCGGCTATCGTCACCGGTAACCCCATGGGCATAGATCCACGCAAATCATTCTCGGTCAATCCAGACAACAGCTCCATGACAGTGATTATCGATTCGATCTCTGCCCAGATTGAGTTGGACGAAGGTCTCTATTCGATTGGTACTTTTACTGAGCACCTGCAGCAAAAAATAAACCTTATGGCGGATTCCCTGGGACGAACGGTTTCCGGTATTACCGTGGACTATCAGGATTCTACTGAAACCCTGCTGATCACCGGATCCACCACAACCGATAACTCATTTATTCAGATCGCTGGTCACGCTGACTGGGGCCTGCAAAACATTGCCCCAGGTTTTGGTGAGTCATCGACCTTTATCGAGCTATTTCCCGATACCTCAGGTACCAGTACTGTCTATGTCACACAGACCAAAGATGGCGATTGGATTGAAACTACCGACGGTGGTGAATTTGACTCCAACGACGTGCCTTACTGGACACCGATCTTCTTGGATAAGGGCGAGTTGACCTTCGATACCAGTGGTTCGCTGGTCTCTCCAGTGGCTGGTGTTAAGTTAGAGAGTGCCGGTATCACCGGTGGTGATATCACCCTCAACTACGACAACAGCACCCAGTTTAACAGCCCATTCTCGGTCTTGAGTCAGTCCCAGAACGGTGCGCCGGAAGGGGACTTGGTCGGTGTAAACATCGGCGATGACGGTTTGGTTGTAGCCAGTTACTCAAACGGCTCACAGAAATCTCTGGGTAAAATTATTCTCGCCAACTTCTCCACGCCCAAAGGCCTGCGTCAGGTTGGTGATACAAGTTATTACGCCACTTCAAGGTCCGGTGACGCGACCCTAGGTGAACCGGGCGCGGCTGGCTTTGGAACCATTCGTGCTGGTGCACGAGAGCGTTCCAACGTGGATCTGACCGCTGAATTGGTGGATTTGATTACCGCCCAGCGAAACTTCCAGGCCAATGCCAAAGCCATTGAGACCAGTTCATCGTTAACCCAGACCATTATTCAAATCCGCGGTTAAGCGTCGAATTAGGCGCGCGGTAAGAGGAATCTGAAATGGATAAATTAGCTTATACAGCACTGTCGGCAATGCAGAGTCAATCTGTGGTGCGCGCAGCCATTACCAACGAACTGGCGAATGTGTCGACAATCGGCTTTAAGAAAAGTTTTCAGATTGCCTCATCCGCGGTCAAGATCGATGGCCCAGGACATGAGTCGCGCTATCAGCCAGGTCTGCAGATAAATGATGTTATTAATCTGTCTCCGGGTACGCCTATGAGCACCGGACGACCCTTAGATGTAGCGATGAATGATCAGACTGTATTGGCCGTGCAAACCGCTGAGGGAGATATTGCCTATACCCGCCGAGGAGATCTACAAGTTAGTCCAACAGGAGTACTTGAGAATGCTGAGGGTGAATTGGTGATGGGCGAGGGCGGGCCAATTACGATACCGGTCGGCAATCTTATTACTGTCAGTCCAGACGGTAGCGTATTTGCGCAGCTTCCCACTGATCCAGAGGCCGCCGCTGTGCCGATCGGCCAATTGATGTTGCGCGACGCCAGCCAGACCGAGTTAGTGCGCCGCATCGACGGATTGTTTGAGCCCCGTGATGCGGCCTTAAAGGGGCGGGATTTTCCCACTGGGCCAAAGCCAGTATCTGTTTCACCAGGCATGCTTGAGGGTAGCAACGTCAACCCGGTGGCAACCATGGTCAAAATGTTAGATTTTAGCCGCCAATTTGAGATGCAGCTGAAATTAGTTAAAGAGACCCAGTCGATTGATGAAGCTGGCTCAACAATGATGAGAATTCCTTAGGCCTTATAGGGCGTAACTGGAGAGGATATACACGATGGATGCTTCACTTTGGATTGCTAAAACAGGCCTGACTGCTCAGCAGACTCGCATGTCCGTTATTTCCAACAACCTGGCTAACGTCAATACCACTGGTTTTAAGAAAGACCGTGCGGTGTTCGAAGACCTGCTGTATCAAAACATTGTTCCCGCTGGTGGACAGGTTGATGCTGAGTCGGAAACGCCGACCGGGCTGATGCTGGGTACAGGTACTCGGGTTGTTGCCACTGAAAAGCTGCACGCTCAGGGCAATATCATTACCACGGAAAATGCATTGGATTTAGCCATTTCTGGCGACGGTTACTTCTCGGTTCAGCAAGCTGACGGCACCATCGCCTATAGCCGCGACGGTTCGTTCAAGCTTTCAGCTGATGGCAACCTAGTGACTGCTGGTGGCCAAGCAGTATTGCCTGCCATCACCGTGCCACAGAACGCTGCCAGTCTAACCATTGGTCGCGATGGCATAGTGACAGTGGAATTGGCCAATGGCGGCGGGTCTAGCCAGATCGGTCAGCTGCAGTTATCGCGCTTTGTGAACAACTCTGGATTGCAGCCGATTGGCCGCAATCTGATGCAACAGACCAATGCCAGTGGCGATCCTCTGGTTGTGCTGCCAGGCACTGATGGCGCCGGCATGCTGATGCAGGGAGCTCTCGAAGCCTCTAACGTCAATGTGGTTGAAGAGATGGTCAATATGATTGAGACCCAGCGCGCCTACGAGGTTAACTCCAAGGCAATCTCGGCAGCAGACGGCATGCTGCGCTTCCTGAACAATAACCTTTAAGGCTCAGTGATGACTATTCTGCGCGCCATGGTAATTAGTGCAACAGCAACCCTACTGGGTGCTTGTGCGACGCAACCGAACCTGATGCCAAGCGCTGAGTTTGCCCCGGTTCAGCCTGCGCCTGTAGCACCAGCCACAGCGGCAACCGGTGCCATCTTTAACAATGGCATGGGCCTGTTTGGCGATCTGCGCAGCTACCAGGGCGGCGATCTTAAAGTCGGCGACCTGATTACGGTGCTGCTCAGCGAAACCACTCAAGCCTCCCGCAGCAGCGATATTTCTACTAGCCGTGCGGCAACAAACGATGTTGTCACTGAAGCGCAAAAAGCCTCTGTCCTATCTAAGATCGGTCGCGGCACCGGATTCTTTAGCGATTTTAAATTAGACGGTGGAACTGTCACCAGTGACGGTACGGGCACTGCTGGTCAGGCCGCTTCACTGACAGGTTCTATTTCCGCCATGGTGGTTGAAGTGCTGAGCAACGGCAACCTAGTAATTCTCGGTGAGAAGCAATTGGCTCTTACCGAGGGCAGCGAGTTTATTCGCGTCAAGGGCATTATCCGCCCGGCGGATATCCAGCCTGACAACACTGTGTTGTCGCGGCGTATTGCCAATGCACAAATTTCTTACCGTGGTACAGGTGATCTAGCCAATGCGTCAAAGCCAGGCTGGGGCACAGGACTTATATTTAAATTCTGGCCGTTCTAAGCGGTTGCAGGAGATAGCTTTATGTTGGACAGGACTATGTTAAACAGCACCTTGTTAAAACTAAAATGGTTGATTCTGTTGAGTGCACTGATCACCAGCGCTGTCAGTGCCGACCGTATCAAAGATCTGACCGATGTCGCCGGCGTGCGCTCTAATCAGCTGCTGGGTTTTGGTCTGGTTGTGGGTTTGCAGGGTACTGGCGACGGCAAAGATCTACCCCTCTCAGCCCAGAGCCTTAAAACGTTGCTGTCGGGTTTGGGTGTCAGTGTCGACGGTCCAGTAAGCGACTTCGATCTAGGTGATGCTATGGCGTCACTGGCCTCGCAGAATGCCCAGAAAGAAATGAAATTAGAAAACGTGGCTGCGGTAATGGTGACGGCGGATATGCCAGCCTTCGCCAAGCCGGGTCAGCGTATTGATATCAATGTCTCCGCCATCGGCGTTGCTGAAAGCCTGCGCGGCGGCAACCTGGTGATGACCCAATTGCGCGGTGTTGACGGCAATACCTATGCCCTGGCTCAGGGCGCCATGACCGTCACCGGGATCTCAGCAGATGCTGCCGGCACCAGCGTGACTATTGGTGTGCCGACCTCTGGTCGTATTCCCAATGGCGCCACGGTTGAGCGCTTAGTGGAAACCCCTTTTGACACTTCTGAATATATAGTTCTGAACACAAAGGACAATGACTTTTCCACCTCTAATGCCATCACCCAAGTGATCAATGACACCTTTGGTGCCGGCGTTGCCAGTGCCTTGGACGGGGTTTCTATCGCGGTCATGGCACCTGCAGATTCCTCTCAGCGAGTGGCCTTTATGAGCATGATTGAGAACCTTGATGTCACTCCCGGCGAACCCCCTGCACGAGTGGTTATTAACTCGCGCACCGGCACCGCAGTGATCAATCGCAATGTGCGCGTCAATGCGGTTGCCGTGACCCACGGCACTATCTCGGTACGTATTTCGGCGACCAATGAAATCAGCCAGCCCAATGCCTTCAGCGACGGCGTAACCGCTGGTGTGACTAATGCTGATGTGGACGTCGAAGAGCCAAACAACAAAATGTTTTTATTCCAGCCCGGTGTCGATCTGCGAGAAATCGTCGATGCAGTTAACCAGGTTGGCGCTACACCCTCATCGCTGATTGCGATTCTTGAGGCGCTAAAAAGCTCCGGCAGTTTGCGCGCTGAATTAGTGGTGATCTAAATGGCTGATATTAGCCTCTCAGCCAAAAGTCACCTGGATTTTGCCGGCCTTGGCAACCTCAAGGCCCGTGCCAAGCGCGACGATGCCGGTGCCGCCGAGGAAGTGGGCCAGCAGTTCGAAGCGATGTTTATCCAGATGATGTTTAAGTCTATGCGCGAAGCCAATGCGCCGATGAAAAGCGACCTCATGGGTTCCTCCAGTCAGGACACCTTTGAGCAGATGTATCACGAAGAGCTGTCTCAGGTAATGGCCCAGAATGGCGCCTTCGGTATGGGCAAGTGGATTAGCGAGCAAGTCAAGGGCGCGTCACCGTCCAAGGCGATTGAAGCCTATGAACAGATGCCGGCTGCGGGTATGGCAATCCAAAAGCCACCGGCGAAGCCGATCAATATTGAGCGTGGCGATGGCGCAAGCGCTATGCCGTTAAACAGCCGACGCTGAGTTCGCGTCAGCAGTGATTGACAAAAGATAAGCATTTAATAACAAGCACTAAGCACATTTAAGGAGGGGACTATGGCAGATATTCTATCGATCGGAGCAGGCGCTACTCAGTTGTATCGTCAGGCCCTTTCAACCGTCGGTAACAATATTGCCAACCTCAACACTGAGGGCTATTCACGGCAGGTAACCGAGACGTCGGAGAATGCGCCGAGCCAGCAGGGTACAGTATTTGTCGGCTCCGGTGCGCGCCTGGCCAATATTGAACGGGCCTATGATGAATTTGCCGAATCGAGTCTGCGTGACAGTGGCAGCAAGTTGGCCACTCAGCAACCGCTGATTGATTACGCCAACCGCGTGGTGGACATTATGGGATCTGAGGCCTCTGGTCTCTCCAGTGCCATGGACAAGTTTTTTGCCGCCGCCAGTGCGCTCAGTTCCGACCCCGCATCAATTAATTTACGCAGTAATTTTCTTCGCGATGCCGACGGCATGACCGCACGCTTTCGCGAATTATCGGGCCAGCTCAACGCAGTTGAAATCGAAACTCGCGAGAACATTGATGCACAGATTGGCAGCTTAAACAGCCTCTCTGACAAGCTCGCTTTCGTCAATCGCCAGCTCAACAAAAAACTCACCCTCGACAGTCAGCCGCCGATGTTGCTCGACCAGCGCGACCAGTTGTTGCGCGATATGTCAGCGGTAACCAAGATTCATGTTACCGAGGCTACCTCTGGTCAGGTGCAGGTGCGTCTGGGTAGCAGTGCTGGCAGCCTTATCGCCGACAGCAAGACCGCCTATGATCTGGGTGCCGCTTTTAGTGAAAGCGACCCAGGTCGCGTGGATCTGATTATCGAACCCTACGGTGATCGGCGCGCGGCCAGTGCGGTGAGCAGTGGCACCCTCGGTGGACTGCTAAACTTCCGCACCCAGACACTCTCTCCAGCCATGGATAGCTTTGACTATTTAGCGCAAACCCTGGTTGCCGAAGTCAATCAGATTCATAACGCCGGCCTCGATGGACGCGGTGAGCCAGGTACTGATCTGTTTGCTATAGACCCGATTTTTGATATCACTGCTGCAGCGGGAAACAACAACGCCAGCTTAGATGTTCAGGTCACAGACCCTGAAGCCTTTGATTACGCACCCTTTCGTGTCACCTGGGTCAGCGAGCAGAATAGCTGGCGCATTGAAGATTTAAGCAGCGGTGCCATTACCCAAGCGGCCCCAGGGTCGAGCAACTTTGACTACGCTGGGCTCAATATCTCTGTGGACAGTATGCCCCTGGATGGCGAGAGCTATACCATCGCTCCTCTGGCGCGGCCTGCTAGCGGCATTCGTATGGTTCAGACCGATCCGCTATCAGTCGCCACTGGCGACACTATGCGGGTTATGAGCGACCTCAGTAATCTCGGCACGGCAACCGTTAGTCTGGAACAGATTAGCGTCAAGCAAAACGCCACCTTTGACTTTGGCAAGACTATCGATAGTCTCGGCAATAACCCCAGCGCGGCAGCCGGCGAAGCGATAGCAGCAAATTATTTATCTCCTGCCTTCGTTATTCCCCAGGGCAGTACCCAGACCTCGCTGATGATGGAAGTACCCTACGACAGCGATCTCAGTTTTCAGGTGATGACCGCTGACGCGGTGCATGTTCTGGGTCACAGCCTCGATCAAGCTGACCAGGTGATCTTGGTCTCTGGTGACCCCGGGTTTAACAGCAGCAGCAGTTACAGCGCCTCTTACCTCAATGCCACAGGCTCAGATGCCTATCTGGATATGCAGTTGACCTATGGCTTTTTGGCCACTGAAGTTGAGCGCAAAGACTGGCAGGTGAGTGACACTGGCATTACCGATGCCTTTGAGATTACCACCATCCCTGCATCAGCGACCTCAGACCGCGTGCGCCTTCAGGACAACGAATCCTCTGTGGCGATTGATTTGATCAGTGCAAATGCGCTGGTCTTAAACGGTACCGCGCTATCTAACCTTTCCTTGGCGGCAGGGCAGACAACATCTGCGGCGGCCATGGCCAGCTGGTTAAACAGCGCCTCGGCAGCTACCGGGGTCAGCGCAACGGCGAGCAATATTATTGAGCTCGATGCCAGTGGCATCGACTTCACCCAGCAGTTGACCATCAACAACGTCACCATTGGTGATGGCTCTCTGTTGACCTCGGCCGACCAGTTAGCCAATGCCATCAACCTGGTCACAGCTAACACCAATGTGGTTGCCACTGTGACCCCAGATGACCGCTTGCAGCTGACCAATGCGGTGGGCTTCGAGGGCGCCAATATTACTCTGGGCAACCCGGATGCCTCGTCTACCAGCAATGCTCTGGGTCAGAAAAACACAACCTTTAGCGGACAGCTTGAGTTACAGGGCGCTGAAGAAATTCGCTTCACCTTTGGCGACGATGGGCGGCCAGCTGACTTGGCAGTGCTGGGTCTGCGCACCGGCATCTATGTGGATGGCCCGGTAACCGAAGATCTCGCCGTATTTGTTACCGGCAGCGGCAGCGCCTCAGTGGCGGCGGGCTTTGGTGCAATGGACAAAAATGCTGTCGCCGCGAGTCAGCAACAGCCGTTCACCATCAAATTTTTATCTGATACGGAATACAGTATTACCGATAACGCCAGCGACACTGTTGTCGCCACCCGAAGCTATAGGTTGGGTCAAGATATTATCCATAACGGCATGCTTGTGGCACTTCAGGGCACACCTCAGGCAGGCGACCGCTTTAATATCGAGAGCAATGCCGACGGTATTGGCGACAACGGCAATATACGTCGCATAGTTGAACTGCAAGACAAGCCGCTGTTGGATGACGGGCGCACCTTTAGTGAGTCCTATATCACTCTGGTTGGTACCGTTGGCAGCAAAGCCGCCTTGGCAATGATGTCGAAGGAAGCCATGCAGGTGGTCTTCGACCAGGCAGTGGCCTCAAAAGATCAGATTTCCGGAGTCAGCTTAGACGAGGAAGCCGCTGAACTGATTCGTTTTCAGCAGGCCTATCAGGCCTCGGCACAAATTATTCAGGTAGCCTCCAAGCTATTTGATTCTATATTAACGATTCGTTAAGGAATTGACTGATGAAAGTCTCAACCAGCCAAATATTTGAGCGCGCCACTACCCAGATGGCCCAGCAGCAGTCGAAAGTCGCCGCAATGCAAACTCAGCTGGCAACCGGCAAGCAGGTTCTTCGACCCAGCGACAGCCCAGAGCAAGCGGGCATGATTCAACGCCTGAGTAGCGCCTTAAATCGCCAGGATGTTTACAGCAGCAACCTGGATGCGATCAACAGTCGTTTGGGTGCTGAAGAAGCGGCACTGATGAGTTCTGAGGACGTTATGCAGCGGGTTCGCGAGCTCGCCGTGCAGGCTAGCAGTGACACCATGTCTGATGCTGACCGCAAAATTATTGCCTCAGAGGTGACGGCACTGCGGGATCAGTTGCTATCTCTGGCCAATGCTCAGGATGTCTCTGGCAACTATGTTTTTTCAGGCTCTATGGTCAGAGACCAGCCTTTTACTGAAGACGCCGCGGGCAACTTGGTTTATCAGGGTGACCAAAATCGCATGCTGGTAGATGTTTCCGATCAACGTCAGCTGGCGCTCAACCGCCCTGGCAATGAAGTGTTCTCCAGTGTGATTCGTGAAACCGATGGCGTCAGCGAGCGAGTTGGCTTTTTCCAAGTGATCGATGATTTTAATGCCGCCCTGCTTAACCAAGATTCCGGACAACTGCAGAACAGCCTTGCGGAAGTCAGCGAGCTAACCCTGAATATGGCGGTCTCTATCGCCGATGTCGGTAGTCGCCTGCGCATCAGCGAACTGCAAACCGATAGCCTGGCTGACGCCAAGCTGCGTTATCAGACATTGCTGTCCGGTGCCGAAGATTTAGATTACGCCACTGCTATTACCCAGCTGACCTCTGAAATTATGTCACTGGAAGCAGGGCAGAGCAGCTTTGCAAAAATTTCCCAGCTGACACTATTTGACTACATCCGCTAACGCGACCCCGAATTGAAAAGCGAGACAGTTTAGATGGCCGAAGTCACCGCAGCCGATAGCCCCACAGCACAGATTATGAAAACTCTGGGCGCTGGCTCAGGGATCAATATTACCGAATTGGCGCAGAACCTAACCGATGTGGACAAGGCGCCACGGCAAGAAAAAATCGACGCTGCAGTCGCCGCCACGGAAGCAAAAATTTCCGCCTACGGTTTAATTTCCTATCAGGTCAGCCTGCTGCAAAGCGCCTTTGAAGCGCTCAATGACGCCGATGAATTGGCCACCAATACAGCCAGCTCCAATGACCCAGCTGTGACTCTTAATAGCGTCGATGGCACCTCGGAAGCCGGCTCCCATATTATTGAAGTAACCCAGCTGGCCCTTGAGCAGCGGGTCAAGTCCGCCGAGTACAGCACCTCCACCACTAGCCTTAATTCCGGCAGCGCTTTTGATATTACCTTTGTTGTAGGTGCCACCAGTACCACTAGCAGCACTGTGACGGTGGAAGTCGATACCCCAGCAGGGATCGTCAGTGCGATTAACGATGCCGATATGGGTATCACCGCGAGCCTGATCGATACAGGTATTGCCGGCGCCAACTACCGCATTGTGCTCAGTGGAGCCACTGGTAGCGAAGGGGCTTTTAGCGTTTCTTCGACTCCCGATTTGGGTTTCGCTGAATCCGCCAATAGCTTGCAGTCAGCTCAGGATGCGAGCCTCGAATTTAACGGTCTGGCGGTTACTCGCAGCAGTAACGAGGTATCGGATCTAATTACTGGGGCCACGCTAACATTAAATGCGGTCACCTCTTCGGCGGCGCGGTTAACCGTCAG
>Ga0257120_1001318_pt1 | contig 16561 bp, 20 predicted proteins | sample SI106_10metaG_FD_190153 | JGI IMG/M metagenome (GOLD analysis project Ga0257120, IMG submission 190153) | Marine microbial communities from Saanich Inlet, British Columbia, Canada - SI106_10 | ecosystem: Environmental > Aquatic > Marine > Inlet | place: Canada: British Columbia | collected... | reverse complement strand
ATACCTCAGACTTTATACTCAAAGCTAACATAACGTTAGGTTTTGAGGAGATAGCACAATGCGCCAAGCACAAACGCTCAACGAGGCTCAGCTGCGCCGTGTGATAAAGTATACACGCAGTCGTCGGCATCAAGTACGGGATGAGACCATTATCCTTACCAGCTTCTATGCAGGGCTAAGGGCCAAGGAGATTGCTGCACTTACCGTGGGCAATGTGTTTGATGAGGAAGGCAACGTTCGCAGCCAGTTTATTCTGTCAGCGGCACAGAGCAAAGGTGGGCAGACACGCACGGTGTATCTCAACCAGCGCTTTCGTAAGGCGCTGCTGGAATACAGTTCTTGCATACGTATTACTGACCCACAGCGCCCACTGTTTGTGAGCCAAAAAGGCGGGCACTTTTCAGCGAACACAATGTGTCAGCTGTTTTTGGACATCTACAAGGCTGTAGGGCTCAAAGACGCCTCAAGCCATTCGGGAAGACGCACCTACATTACCAGATTGGCCAACAAGGGCGTAGGGGTAAGGTTGTTGGCAGAGTTGGCTGGGCATTCACATATATCCACAACACAGAGGTATATAGACGTGAATGCTGAGCAGCTGAGTGAGGCGGTGGAGTTACTTTAGGAACTTTCGGCCCTTAGCCGACCTCCAGCGAAGGCTCCCAATGCTGCGGTAGCAGCCCGCATAGCGAACCTTGGTCGATACCGCAGCATTTTCAGGATGCAGATGACTGCATCGCGGGACAAAGCGACCGTTGTATATCGGATCACCAATGGCCGCTTTAAATTGGCGATAGGTGGCATTAGGGCAAACCGTTCCTCCGCCACATATTTGAATATCATAGTCAGACACCGCAAAACCGGACTAGATAGATCCTTCGGAACATTTCATCGCACGTCGTATAAACATGTTTACGTTTTGATGAACGGCGATCATCTTAGGTGGATGAACACTGATAAGACCAAGCCTTTCTTACTTCGTGTACGCGATGCATTGCCCGAGCTTAATCCGAGTGAATATAAGCTTGGCGAGTTTGTTTTGGATTTCCCTGGCGAGATGGCAGGATACACAGCGTCAGAAATTGCGGAACTGGCTAATGTGTCAAATGCCACTGTGTCCCGATTTGTGCGGCGAATCGGCTATGGTTCGTTTGACGAGGCGCGCCGCGCAGTGCGCGACGAGCAACGAGCAGGCACCGCATTATTGCGTTTCTCCTCAGAAACGCCCACAACTGGCGGCGCGGTTGCGGCGCATTTCGAAGCGTCGCAACAGAACATGGATCTGACCTATGGCGCGCTAGATGATACCGTGATTGACAGCCTCTCAGAGGCAATGACCGCAGCACCACGCGTTTGGTTCGTGGGCTTTCGGGCGGGTCAGTCTTTTGCGCAATATCTCGGATGGCAAACCTCTCAGGTCTTAAGCAACGTGAGTGTCTTGCCTCGTGCCGGAGAGACTTTGGCCGAAAGCCTTGTATCGCTTTCCCCACAGGACATCGTCGTGCTCATCGCTTTGCGCCGCAATTCAAAGCTCGCTGGCGCTGTGGCCAAGGCGGCGGCTGCGGCTAAAGCAGGTCTGGCGGTGATCGAAGATCGCTCTAGCCCCGAAACCGCCGATGCCCGTTGGCGTCTGTCTTGTGTGACTTCGGCGAATGGCCCGTTGATGAACCATGTGGGTGCCATGGCCGTCTGCAACTTGGTTGCGGCGCGCACGATCGCGGTGTCCGGCGCGGCAGGGCGCAGCCGAATGGCCTCAATCGAGGACGGGCACCGCCGTTTCGACGAGCTTTAGATACAGGTCTTTTGAAGGCGCGTCTGCGCGTCTGCGTGTCGCGCGCGCTCAGTTCCTGACCATTACCTAAAATTATGCGGAGAATTTGCCATTTAATTAGGCAGTGATGGAAAGTCCGGATTTTCGGTTTGAAAAAAAGTTTTCATAATGTGAAAATTGGGAAATGGTTTTTCCTTAAGTAACTGCCGACTCTTTTTCCTCCCAACCTGTTACAAAGGAACGACACATGAAGTTTACTCGCAAAAGCCTGATCGCCGCGGCCAGTGCGGCTATATTCCCCGCTGCCGCCAGTGCGGAAGCCATCATGCAGATCAACTCTTCCCTGCCAGAAGGCTCTTTCGCCCATGTTTTTCTGCTCGAATACGAAACCCGCCTTGAAGCCGCCGCACCCGGCGAAATCGACGTTCAGATTTTCATGTCTAACACATTGGGCAAAGAAGAGGACGTGCTGCAGGGCCTCGGCTTTGGGACGCACCAAGCCTCTCTTTCTGCGTCTGCGGTGTCCCAGATCAACACCCGCACCTCCATTTTTGACCTGCCTTACCTGTTTGAAGACCGCGCAGCGGTCCAGACTTTTATCGGCAGTCCGGCGGGCGAAATGCTGGCAGACGGCTTTGACGGCACTGGCATGGTTCTTGCGGCTATGTGGGACAACGGTTTTCGCCAGATCACCAATAACGTGCGTCCGATCGTGACACCAGCAGACCTCGATGGGCTCAAAATCCGAACACCTACCAATCGTCAGCGGGTTGAAATGTTCAACACCCTGGGTGCCAACGCCACGCCACTGTCCTTTGGCGAGGTCTATTCCGCCTTGGATCAAGGCACCATTGATGGCCAGGAAAACCCGGCAAACGTGGTCGACACGGCCAAACTATTCGAGGTGCAGGGCTATATGTCCTTATCAAACCACGTCTATTTGCCAACTTTCCTCGTGATTGGTGAACCCTTCCTTGCATCACTTGATGAAGAGCTGCGCGCGACGGTAATTTCTGTAGCCCAAGAGGTGGCCCCTTGGTCATTTGAGTGGGGTGAAACAACCGACACGGAAACCATCGCAGCACTGGCAAACAAAATTGAAGTCAATGAGATTGATTTTGCTGCGTTTCAGTCGGCCGCTGCCCCGCTTTATGAAAGCCCAACATTTGTTGATGTCATCGGCGAAGACATGATCGCTGCAACGAAGACTGCGCTCGGGATCGAATAGGCACAAATAGGACAAAGCAAATGGATGAATTTGACAGCCTAGTTTCGCGTCTGGACCACTGGCTTGGCGTGATGCTGGATGTCTTGGTCATATCCCTTGCCGGTCTCCTCTTATTGCTCATGAACTGGGCGGTTTTCGCCCGGTTCGTTTTGAATGACAGCGTGTCATGGGGCGAGGAACTCCCCGCCCATCTACTGGCCATGCTGACCTTTATCGGCGCAGCATATCTGACTCGCACCAACGAACACCTTGGCTTTGATGCGGTGCTGCGCGTGATGCCCGCAGGCATGATGCGTGTCGTTACTGCGTTAAACCTCGTCCTGATGGGTGTCTTTGGCGCAATGCTTGCGTGGTACGGCGGGATCGCAGCGGCCAGCTTCGGGGCGCGTTCGTTGATCTCGGTTGATGCACCGATGATGCTCTTTCGCGGCGCGATGCCGCTGGGGGGCGCGCTGATTACTCTGTTTTGTGCTGTGCGTTTTATCGGCATCGTGACATTCCGTATCGACCCCTTGGATCTTTTGCCTGAAAGTGACGCGTAATGTTTCTTGATCCCGGATGGATGATCCTGATCCTTTTGGTTACTTTGCTGATTGCAGGCCTGCCGATTGCCTTTGTTCTGGGCGTCACCGCCGCCACCATGATCGTGCTCGACCCCGCGGTTGTACCACAAATAATTGGGCTGATCCCCTTTGGTGGAGCTAACAACTATCTGCTTGTTGCGGCTTTGTTGTTCATGATCGCAGGCGAAATCATGAACCAAGGTAAGATTGCGGAGAAGCTCATCGCGTTTGCTTCATCTCTTGTTGGGCATATCCGCGGCGGGCTGGCCCATGTCAACATTCTGACATCGCTATTTTTTTCGGAAATCTCGGGCACCGCCACTTCGGACGCAGCTGCTATCGGCTCGGTTATGATCCCGCAGATGAAAAAGCGTGGCTACCCGGTGGCTTTCGCGGCTGCTGTCACGTCAACCTCGGCTACAATGGCGATCATCGTGCCGCCCAGCCTCAACTTGATCCTTTATGCTTATGTGGCCAATGCATCTATTGCCGAGTTATTCGCCGCTGGCATTGTGCCTGGATTTCTGGTTTGTGGCCTGTTGATGGGCACAGCCTATGCGATCTCTGTTAAGCGCGGCTATCCCACGGAAGGAGCGTTCTCATGGGCTCGTGTCGCCGAAACCGGTAAGGACGCAGCCATCCCACTGACGCTTCCAATTCTTGTGTTGGCGGGTATTCTTGGCGGTATCTTTACCGCCACCGAGGCAGGTGCCATTGCAGCCTTCTGGTCCATTGTGCTTGCCACCGTCGTTTACCGTACGGTGCGCCTTGGCACGTTAATCGACACATTGCGCATAGCGGGCAAACGCTCAGCCATGTTGATGTTTATCGTGGCAACCTCGACCCTTTTGGGATGGTACATGACGAACCAACGCATTCCGCAGGAAATTGCGCAGGGCATCCTGGGGCTGTCGGACAATTACTGGGTTGTTTTGGTCGTCATCAACATCTTCTTCCTACTGGCAGGCACGATCATTCACGGGACTCCTGCGATCCTGATGCTCGTGCCGATCTTTTTGCCGCTGGCCGATCAGCTTGGGATCGACCGTGTCCATTTTGGCCTGATTTTGACCATTAACCTCGGGATCGGGCAACAGACACCGCCTGTGGCCTCAGTCGTCTTGATCACTTGCGCTATCGCGAAGATATCCATCGCCAAGATCATCCCATCAATGATGATGTTTATCGGCGCAATGTTGGTGGCCTTAGTCTTGATCAACCTCTTTCCAGCAATTTCCCTCTGGCTACCGTCGGTCATCCTCTAATGCGGTTACTGATCATCAACCCTAACACGTCCAAGGGCGCGACGGCCCGCATAAAAGAGGCCGCCGATGGTGTAGCCTATCCAGGAGATGAATTTACAACGCTCTGCCCAGCCTTTGGCCCGGAGCTAATCGTGACACAAGCCGATGCCGATCATGCAAGCATAGCCGTCGTCGAGACAGTTAAAGCCTATGATGCCCCGTGCGACGGGATAATCTTAGCGTCATTTGGCAATACCGGGGCTGAGGCCGTTCAGTTGCTGCGACCGGATATCCCGGTGGTCGGCATTGCGGCGGCCGCCTTTTCCATAGCCCAAGCACTTGGCGGGCCTTTCGGCATCGTAACATTTGGTCCAAGCCTCGTACCGGCATTGAAAGCCAAGGCTGAGGAGGCAGGGTTGGGCTCAAAACTTCTGGCGACACTAGCGGTGAATACGACTGACTTTGGTGATCCAGGCACGGTTCAAACCCGCTACATGGACGAAATGGGCGAACTGTGCAGGGAAATGCACCAGCGCGGCGCACGTTGTGTCGTTATGGGAGGCGGCCCATTGGCAGGGCTGGCGTCTAAACTTGCGCCAAACAGCCCTGTACCGCTGATTGACGGCACCCAAGGCGCGATCAATATTTTGCGAACCCTTGTCGCGCATCGCGTTGTTGAAAACGACTTGTGAACGAACCCACAAAAGTTTCGAAGTTAGCGCTGACGTCCAATAAATCGGGCCTCACAAGAGCATGACAGGGGTTGTTTGCTTTGAACCGAACACTTATCGGCAGGCCCATTAGTGTCCCCATACCAGACCTTCGCCGCATTGCAGAAAATCGGTAATATGGGCTCCAAGCCGACCTCGGAGGCGGCGCAGCATCTGTCTGGGGCCACACCGCCGACCACGCAAGGACGGCCCTTAGCTGCCGTTCACGCAAACTCTCGACGCCGCAGTGCAGCTTTCCCGAAGCGGGCATTCGAGCAGGTGCGCAGCATTTTGCTACGCTCGATGACTGCTCTGCAGACTTTTCTGCCGTTCAGTTTCCGGCCTTCGCTGACGCAGCATTTCTCTGTCTGGGCTGCAAGCCGTTCGTTTCAAAGTTGCGCAAGCCACCGAAGCGGTCGTCTAATTTGGTGATCAGTCGCCAAGACCAAACTGCACTTTTGTAAGGTCTAGATCCAGAAATTAAATCACGAACAAGGCAGAGCAATGCGGATGAAGTCGTTGCTAAAGCAGCATTCTCTCGAAACTGCGTTGTTACGCATTTGGTGATTTAGCAGTCGCCCTGAAACAGACGCTCAAACGCGTGTCTCTGAGTGCAATTCAACCGACTATTCGATGCGAAAAAGTCTAACCTCTGAAACGTTGCACAAAGCGAAATCTCAGTATCATTAACCAAATCCATTCATCTACGCGCCTGTCAGCCGTATATCTAAACGAGCGCTCTTAACAGGCTCGGCAAGCGTGCGCCTTGCAACATCATGTGGTCTCGCATTAATGAATTCGCCGAGAGGCCATCTTTGGCAAATATTGCTTCGCTTATTTTTTGATGTTCCACGAGCGATTTTTCCAAACGCCCGACGATCTCATATGGCATCAATCGGTATACGTTTATGCGTGCTTGGATTTGGCTCAATTGATCCGTCAGCCAGTCATTTTCGCTCGCTTCGTGAATGGCTGCGTGAAACGCAAGATTAGCCTCCGCATAACCAGGAATGTCTTCTACTTGTGCGGCGGCTTGGCATAAATCTAGGCTGGCCTTAATTATTTTCTTGTTCGACTGGGTTAGCCTTTCGCTGGCCAATCGACAGGCCATGCCTTCCAATTCGGCGGCAACCTCGAACAAATCGTTCAGCTCTTTGGCGTTCAACACGCGAACGATGGCCCCTTTGCGCGAACGCGTTTCCAACAAACCATTGTCGACCAAAGACCGGATCGCCTCGCGGATGGGCGTTCGACTGACGTTAAAACGCACAGCCAAATCGGCTTCCTCCAACTGATGACCCGGCTTCAGCAATCCGCTGAAAATCTCTTGCTTCAACTGCTCGATTAACTTGTCAGACGCCCGTGCCATTTTTCCTCCATCTTTGTTGTTTGATAAGTGCTTGAGGTGGGTTTCGCCAGTCCTAAAGTGGCTATAATGATTTTTTTAGTTGCCATATGTATCCATATAAATTAATTATGAGTCCATAGGGAGGAATCAAAATGTCTAATTTTCTAAAAACAACTGCACTGTCACTTCTTTTGGTGGGGGGGGCTGCGCAGGCCGAAGAACTTCGTTTATCTCATCAGTGGTCAACCAGTGATGTGCGCCATGAAGTAGCTCAGATCGTCGCCGACGAAGTCGCAGCCGCGAACGTCGACCTAGAGATCACAATCTTTCCATCAAAGTCGCTGTTCAAACCGCGTGAGCAGTATCGCCCGTTGTCCCGTGGGCAACTCGACATGACTGTGTTTCCGCTGTCATACGCTGGCGGCCAACAACCTTCATTCAACCTGACTTTGATGCCAGGCCTCGTGAAAAATCACGACCACGCCGCACGTCTTAGCCAGTCGCCGTTCATGGAAGCACTGGAAGCCAAAATGGCGGAAGATGATGTGATGGTACTGGTCCACGGCTACCTTGCAGGTGGTTTCGTCGGCAAAGACAAGTGCATCACCAGCCCGGCAGACGTGGTTGGCATGCAAACACGTGCAGCCGGAAAATCCTTTGAGCAAATGCTTGTGGGTGCAGGTGCTTCGATCACATCAATGGCATCTTCCGAGATCTACTCGGCAATGCAAACGGGTGTACTGGATGCGGCCAACACGTCTTCGTCTTCATTCGTATCCTACCGGATTTTTGAGCAAGTCGCCTGCTATACTCCAGCGGCAGACATCGCTCTGTGGTTCCTTTATCAGCCTTTGTTAATGAACAAATCTACGTTCGACGGGCTGTCAGCGGAACAACAAACCGCCCTGTTGGCCGCTGCTGAAAAGGCGGAGGCGCATTATCTTGAGCAAGCAAAACTTCAAGACGCAGCCTCTGTTGAAGTCTTCGAAAAAGCTGGCGTTGAGATTGCCCAGATGACGGCCGAAGACTTTGCCGCGTGGCAAGCATTGGCGCAAGAGACGTCCTATGCCGCTTTCGTGGCGGACGTTCCGGGTGGCCAAGAGCTGCTGGATATGGCGCTCGCGGTCGAGTGAACCTTTTGGTGAGGGGCTAACGGCCCCTCACTGTTTTTGTCCCCTAAATTTGAGGAAGCCCGACATGGCAAGCCATGCCCCTTCTACTGTCGAACGCACAAAAAGTGACAACCGCTTTGTGCGGGCAGTACAAAACATTTCCAGCGTTGCAGGGTGGTGTTCCGCCCTGATGATCTTGGCAGCGGTGTTCATAACCTGCCAAATGATTTTCATACGCTTTGTATTGAACGGCTCAACGGTATGGCAAACCGAGTATGTTGTGTTTCTCGTGATCGCAGCAACTTTGATCGGGCTGCCCTTCGTGCAGTGCCAGCGCGGACATGTGAACGTCGATTTGATCCCACTCGCCCTGCGCGGCAAAGCGCGATTTGCCCTCGCGTTTGTCACGCTCACGCTGTCTATCGGGATTACGGGCATCATGCTGTTTTACGGCTATGAACACTGGCACTTTGCGTGGGCGCGTGGCTGGACCTCTGACACGGTAACCGCTGTGCCATTGTGGATTCCATACCTGTCATTGCCCCTAGGATTTGGTTTGTTGTTGTTGCAACTGATCGCGGACCTTGTGGCGCTTCTAATAAAATCTGAGACGCCGTTTGGGCTGGAGGCATCATAATGGACCCTCTCATCCTTGGCGCCCTTGTTGGTATTTGCACAATTCTTGTCCTGTTTTCCGGTGTGTCTGTTGGTGTTGGCCTGCTTGTCGTCTCTGCCGGATTTCTGGTGGTGTTTGATGGCATGCGGTCGCTTGAACTGATGCCTGAGATCTTCTTTGGCAAGCTGGACAGCTTCGCGCTGCTTTCTATCCCGATGTTCATCATCATGGGGTCGTCAATCGCGTCGACCCGCGCAGGCGCGGATCTGTATGAGGCCCTGGAACGTTGGTTGACGCGCGTACCGGGCGGGCTTGTTATCTCGAACCTTGGGGCCTGTGCGCTATTCGCGGCCATGTCGGGGTCAAGTCCCGCCACCTGTGCAGCGATCGGCAAAATGGGCATTCCCGAGATGCGCAAACGCGGCTATCCCGAAGGCATTGCGACTGGTTCCATCGCTGCGGGTGGTACGTTGGGCATCCTGATCCCACCGTCCGTGACGATGATCGTTTACGGTGTGGCGACGGAAACCTCGATTGGCCGGTTGTTCCTTGCGGGGGTGTTTCCCGGCTTGTTGCTTGTGGCCTTGTTCATGGCATGGTCGCTCTATGCCACATGGAAATCTGGCAACACCGCGCCTTTGGCGTCTCGCAGCTATACGTGGAAAGAAAAGTTCGAAGTGCTGCCGCGTGTGTTGCCTTTCGTCGGCATCATCATGGGTGTGCTTTATGCGATGTACGGCGGTGTTGCGACGCCATCGGAAACCGCAGCCGTTGGCGCGCTGTTGTGCCTTGGTGTGGCAATCGTAATCTACAAGTTGTTTGATCTGCGTAAAATTTGGATGATCTTGCAAGACAGCACCAAAGAAAGCGTGATGATCCTGTTCATCATCGCCGCCGCTGGTGTGTTTTCCTACATGCTCTCCAGCCTGTCGATCACCCAAAGCATCGCGACGTGGATCGGCACGCTGGATGTGAACCCGTGGATTTTGATGATCGCCGTCAATATCTTTTTGATTATCGCGGGGTTCTTCCTGCCACCTGTTGCCGTGATTTTGATGGCCGCGCCGATCTTGTTGCCGATCATCACCACGGCTGGTTTCGACCCGATCTGGTTTGCGGTGATCCTGACGATCAACATGGAAATCGGGCTTATCTCGCCCCCCGTGGGGCTCAACCTTTATGTCATCAACGGCATTGCGCCGGACATATCGCTCAAGACCATCCTCACAGGATCGCTGCCGTTTGTGGCCTGCATGTTGCTTGCCATCGTTTTGCTTTGTGTCTTCCCGGGCATCGCGACTTGGTTGCCTGAGGCCGTCATGGGCCCTGCGCTTTAACCCCCCAATCACAAGGAAAATCACATGTCCTACACATCACACTACCGCCGCGTTGGCCTGATCGTTCCCAGCTCAAACTTGACCATGGAAACCGAAATCCCTGCGTTGCTGAAAGCCCGCGAAGCGATCTTGCCAGAGCGTTTCACATTTCATTCCTCGCGAATGCGTATGAAAAGCGTCGTCAAAGAAGAACTCGAAGCGATGGACGCAGATTCTGTGCGCTGCGCCACCGAACTGTCAGATGCTGCCGTCGAGGTTCAAGCCTATGCCTGCCTTGTCGCGATCATGTCCATGGGGCTTGGCTATCACCGCGCATCCCGCGAGAAATTGGAAAAGGCAGCCGCAGACAATGGATGCCCTACGCCCGTTTTGAATTCTGCGGGGGCGTTGATTGACGGGCTAAAGGATATGGGCGTCAAAAAGGTCTCTATCATTTGTCCTTATATGAAACCGCTTACGGCGATGGTTGTCGACTATATCGAAAACGAGGGGATTGAGGTGCAGGATTTCATGGCGCTTGAAATTCCTGACAACCTCAAAGTGGCGTCCCAAGACCCGACTGCCCCAGCAGAGCTGTGGCGCAAGTTGGACATACGCGGCGTGGATGCGATTGTTGCGTCCGCCTGTGTTCAGATGCCTTCCCTTCCGTCGATCGAGATGATCGAACGTGCCTCTGGCGTGCCCACCGTTTCTGCCGCCGTTGCGACAACGCGCCAGATTTTGCGCAACCTTGATTTGACCGAAGTCGCTCCCGGTGGCGGTGCTTTGTTGGCCAATGGTGTGCCGTCTGCATTGCCAAAAGTCGCCTGACAAAACCGGGTGCAGCATCTAAGCATGGTGCACCCGAAACTGCAGGACGCCTGATGGACAGCAAAGTATCCATATTCCCAATCACTCAGGCGACCACAGCCACGTTCACGGAACTTTACTTTCGTTTGACGTTCTTTTTTTTCATCCAACGCGGCAGCAAATACGTCCTTAGCCCCAAACAAGGCGAGATGTTGGGGGAAGAAGGCGATCTGATGATCTTTCCCCCCGGCTCGATGGTCACCATGGAAAACCGCCCCGTGATGGAAGGTGACTACCGCGCACTTGGCGTTTGCTACACGCATGATCTGATCAACAGCGTGTTCAGCGATGTGCCAAAATTCGACGCAGCCCAAGGCGTTCAGATCGTGCGCGCATCGCAGCACAATCCTGCGGGTATTCTAAGCTTGATCCAAGACACTTTGGATAATGACGCACTGCCTGCCACGATCCGAAATCACCGGCTGCTTGAGCCGCTTTTGTGGTTGCGCGAACAAGGGTTCCAATTGCCAACACAGGTGGAAGACGATCCAATCAGCCAAGTCCGCAGTTTAATAGAAACCGACCTGAGCCACGCGTGGATGGCGGATGAGGTCGCTGCGCACTTCGCCATGAGCGAAGCCACAATGCGGCGCTGGCTTTCCAAAACGGGTCAGGGCTTTGCCAAGATATTGCTACACACGCGCCTGGAACGGGGTTTGAGTTTGCTACAAACAACCGATGCGCAAGTGTCCCAAATTGCATTGGATTGCGGATTCAAAACACCATCGCATTTTTCCGACGCATTCCGCAAAAGGTTCGGGATTAAACCAAAAGACATCCGGTTAGCGGCTGATTGAGCGAATTTCGATACTTCTTGATTGAGAGCCGGAAGCGGTAAAGCTCTGTGATCGCTAGGTTGAATGCATCAACAATGCATACTCCCGAAAGGATAATCGCAATGAAACGCTCTGCAATTTTCGCCGCCGCATTGGCCTCAACACTGGCTGTTCCAGCGTTGGCGGATGGCTTTATCTTAACCAGCCCTGACATCGCCGAGGGCCAACAGCTTAGCAATGATTCCGTCTTCCAAGGCTTCGGTTGCGAGGGCGGCAATGTCGCCCCGGCATTGGAATGGTCCGGTGCACCGGAAGGCACCGAGAGCTTTGCTGTCACCGTATACGACCCCGATGCGCCGACAGGTTCGGGATGGTGGCATTGGTTCGCCTTCAACATTCCAGCGGACGTCACATCGATGCCCACAGGTAGTGTGGTCAGTGGCGTGCAACTGACCAACGACTATGGCGCGACAGGGTTCGGCGGCGCATGTCCACCTCCAGGCGAAGTGCACCGTTACCAATTCACCGTCCACGCTTTGGGCACCACGCTTGAGATCGACAATTCGGTCAGCAACGCATTGGCAGGCTTCATGGTCAACGCCAACAGCCTCGCGTCCGCAACAATCACAGCCGTTTACAACCGTTAATCTATAAGTGCTTTGACACATGTGTCAGGGCACTTTCTTTGCACAAGGAACTCTCCGATGAAACTTACCCTCAACGCATGGGCCAACGGTCAGCCCATCCCCGCCAATTTCGCCTTTGGTCAAATCCCTGATGAAGGGCACTTTGAACTGGCGCAAAATATCAATCCCGCGATCAGCTGGGATGGTGCACCAACGGGCACCAAGTCGTTTGCCGTGATCTGTCATGACCCCGATGTTCCGTCCTCTGGCAAGGATGTGAACAAAGAGGGTAAAACGGTTCCCGCCGACCTGCCGCGTGTCGATTTCTACCACTGGGTGTTGGTGAATATTGCGGCAGACACGCATGAGATCGCTGAAGGCGCAGACAGTGCTGGCGTGACCCCAAAAGGTAAGGCAGCAGGCGTGCAAAGCCACGGCACAACAGGCATCAACAGCTACACCGATTGGTTTGCGGGTGATGCGGATATGGGCGGGAACTATGGCGGTTATGACGGCCCGTGTCCCCCATGGAACGACAGCATCATGCACCACTACCACTTCACAGTTTACGCGCTGGACGTGGAAGCGTTGAACCTTGAGGGCGCGTTCACAGGCGCAGATGCTTTGGCCGCGATGAAGGGCCATGTTCTGGACCAAGCATCGCACATGGGCACCTATACCATGAACCCAAACCTCTAAAAAACAAGCGACCTTTGGCCCTTGCTGCTGTGCGGGCCAAATGACCAAACGACCAAAGGGGGAGCCTTTTTCCGGGCCTGAAGTTTAACCAAAATCTGGGAGGATTTAACGTGAAAACTAAGACCCAAAACACCGCGTCGCGTCGCGATTTCATGAAGATTACAACGGTCGTTACTGCCGGTGTTGCCCTGACGGCCGCCAGTGGTGCGCAGGCGCAATCCGCATCTGTACGCTATGACATCGGGCTGGCGTTGTTAAACAGTCTCGGGGGCAATACGTCTTTAGCCACTTTGGCCGAAATATCACCTGATGTGGCAGGACTTTACGTCGAACATGTTTTTGGCGATGTCATGGTCCGTGACACCCTTGATCCGGTCACCAAAGAAGCCATCGTGATCGCCAGTCTGATGACCGCCGGAAACTATACCCAACTGAACAATGACCACATCAACGCCTTTCTGAACCTTGGCGGCGAACCCGAGGCCCTGCTAGAGATGTGTTTTATCGCTATCGCGGTGCGCGGTTTTCCGTCGACGATCAACACAACTGGTAAAATCCGCAACGCATTAAAAGACCGCGGCATCACGATTGCGCCGGTTCCAGTAGCCACAGACGACGGTACCGAGCGTTACTTGATGGGCGCACGGTACATGATCGCCAACACCGAAGGCGGTTTGGCCGAACTCGAAGGGCTCACCGTCAAAAACCAGCCTTTGTGAAAATCCTGACCAGCTATGCCTACGGCGATATTATGACGCGCGATGGCTTGGATGCGCGGACAAAGGCGTTGGTCACGCTGAGCATGTTGGCGACGATGGGCAACACCCAAGCATGGGTGGACAACGTGATCTTAGGGGCTTTGCGCGATGATGTCGCGCGCGACGACATGGTTGAGGCGATGCTGCAATTGAGCGTGCACAGCGGCTACGCCCTCCAACCCTCCCTCCATGCCCAAGCGTCAGAACAGCGCTAACGACCAGAACATAGCATCGGGTTGAATGGCCGTTCTCAGACGCGCTTTGAATGCGGTATTTCTGCCGGTACGTAAGGCCGTTACGAGCCCAAATGGAGCAATGCTGAGTGATTGCTCCAATGGCGGCTTCTTTTAGAGCGGCATTGTAAACCTACTTCTATGTTAATCTTGGCTTGGCTTTAGAACGTTCAATGGTCTCAATAGAAAGGATATCATTGGCGGGAAGCTGAGATAGCTTTACACGAGCCTCCACCGGGATAAGGCCGCGCAGTTGCAGGTCGAGATACCTTAAGCAGCAGACCCGCAAAAAGGATGTGAAATTTCCGACATCGTGACCTGCATCCAAGCTTTCATTGTAAAGGCGATGCAAGAGCTGGGGGACTGACAAATCGTCTCGGCCTCCGATTGTTTCAAGCGTGCGCCAAAACATCTCTTCCAAGCGAACGCTGGTTACCATCCCATCCATTCGAAAAGATCGCGTGTGAGACGCCCAAAGTGCCGAGTCTGCATCTATGAATAATTGGCACATTATGGACGTTCCCTTACTATGTTCAGCGGCCTAGTCGCTCTTTCACATCTTCCGCAAAATCCTCGTAGCGACGAAGCGATTTTACATCTACCTGAACAAGATGCCCCATCTTTTGCATGATCGGAAGATCAAACAGAATGCGGTCAAGGTCATCAGGAGTATCTACATCGGCAATCACAAGAACCTTGCGCTCACCAACCACTTTCCAAAGATCAACAACGACGCCTGCTGATTTTGCTCCCAAGGCTGCGTTCGCCTCCTCGGCCCAAACACCCAGCAAACCTTGCTGCGCCATGGTTTCATCGTACTCCACGGTAAAATCTAGTTTGTATAGCATAGTTCCTCCCTTTCATTATTGGATTGGTTCGTTAGGCGAAACGCCCGCCTTTTTCGATGACTTCGATTTGGTATCCATCTGGGTCTTTGACAAAAAAGAACCTTGCGACGCGCTCTCCACCGGGGCGGAAATCCACAATGTCACCTGGACCGGAGTTGGCTTTGGCGGCAGTAGCATGAGCCTCTTCAAGATTGTCCACGACGATAGCCAGATGGCCATAGCCATCGCCCAGATCATATGGCGTATCGCGGCTCTTATTGACGGTAAGTTCAAGTTCAAACGTAGACGTTGGAAGGGCCATGTAGATGAGCGTGAAGCTCTCAAAGTCTAGCCGGTCCACGACCTCTAACTCAAAGGTATCGCGATAGAATCGTACTGACATCGCTTCATTCAGAACCCGGATCATACTGTGTACAAGTTTGGCCATGTTTTCTCCTCTGACCCGATGCTTATCAGTAATCGGGGAGGGAGTGGTATTATGCCGTTACTACATTCATTTTGAGGCTCGAATTGATGTCCTACTAATGGTCAGACACCAAATATCAGAAGGCGACAGACGTCTCGATTACCTCAGAATTCGAATTAAAAGGACGCTCAATAGTCTCAAAATGGAAATAGAAATGGGCCTAATAAACGGCAGAAAAGTCCCGCGATCTGTGAATTGGGGGAAGATTTCTTCGCTGCGCAGTGAACGAATGGCCGGTTATCCCGCCGCATGGCAGCATGAGATTTTTTGCGCTTGCCGCAATTTTCGCGCTGCGTGCGCGCGCAGCACAAAAAACCAATTCACGGTGTGGGCTCGCAGCCGCCGTTGGATCGGTCGCAGCTTCGCTGGATTTAGCGACTCATTGAATGGCAGCTGTTGCTAGTCCACCCCTGAGACCGCGCAGCCGCAGAGAAAGTCCGGTTTCCGCCCAACGTGTTGTTCGCTATCATTTATTAGTGTCATGCTGATCCGCAAACTCATCCCGCGATAACTCATACCTTTTGCCCGTGAGCATATCCTTTTTGAGGCGCGGCGTAAGATGGCTGTAATGCCGCTCAATCATGCCAATGCTTGTGCCCATCTGCACAGCAAGCGCGTGTATGTCCATGCCATCGTTGAGGAGGGCAAACGTGGCATAGGTGTGACGTAGGCTATACAGTGTCCTATTCTGCCCTGTGCGAGGGCAAGTAATTAGCCCTGTGTCTGTGAGGAACTTGCGGAAGGTCTGGTGGATGTTCTTAGACACGGTGCCATCGGGTAATCTGAACACTGGCAAATCAATGCGCTGCTTGAGTAGATCCTCAAACGGAATGTACTTAATGTCGTCACTGCGCTCATGGATGCGCTTGAGGTAGTTGATAGTTCCCGATCGACAGATGATATCCCTGCGCCCAGTTTTACCTGTGACACTCATCTCCAAGTATTGCAGGTTTTTCTCCTCAAACAGTGTCACGTGCTTCCACTTGAGGTTTAGCGCTTCCGTGCCATGCCTCATGCCCGTATTTGCCATGATCAATACATAGTCCCGCATGAGGTGGCGCATATCGGTGGGCTTGCCTGCTTTGCCTGAGTTGATCCAGCTTGGCATCTTGCGGATCAGTGTGGCGTATTCTTCGCGGGTGAAGTCTGGGCGGCGCTCACTCTTCTCACCCCGATTTACCATCAATAGCACATTTTTGTTGGCAATAAAGCCACGCGCCACAGCTTCTTCAAACACACGGTTCATGGCTGAGTTATGGGTATTAAGCGTGCTTGCCTTTGGCTCACGCCTCATCTTTGCACGCCGCCACTCATAGAAATCTTGGATTTTCTGGTAGTCGATTGAGGTGACGAACTGTGCTCCAAAGAAGGGGATCA
>Ga0257120_1001314_pt1 | contig 16620 bp, 14 predicted proteins | sample SI106_10metaG_FD_190153 | JGI IMG/M metagenome (GOLD analysis project Ga0257120, IMG submission 190153) | Marine microbial communities from Saanich Inlet, British Columbia, Canada - SI106_10 | ecosystem: Environmental > Aquatic > Marine > Inlet | place: Canada: British Columbia | collected... | reverse complement strand
AAAAGGTATTTCTCCCAGGACTGTAATTCCTTTTAAACCATTTTCTAAATCATCTCTGGTATTAATTTTGGAATCTAACATCTTTAATAAAAAGAAAATACCAAAAGGAACAAGTATACCTAGTAATAAAGCAGCCAGGTATGTAATTTGTACTTTTGGTGCTATAGGAAATCTAGAAGATACCCCGTAGCTTAATAATTTAATATTTGGCAGGGCAGAAATATAACTTATAGAAGCCTCTTCTTTACGCTCTAATAAAAATACATACAACTCCTCAACAATTTTAAAATCTCTAGCATAGGCTCGTAAGGTATTTTCTTTACTAGGCAAGCCAGCAACTATCCCTTTTGTTTTATCTTCCATATTTTGGAAGCTAGAGAGTGATGTTTGCAGCCCTTCTATATATCTATTAACTCCTGTTATAATAGCCGCTTTTGCATTATCTAGCTGGCTAGAAAGCTGTATTACCATTGGGCTTTTTGTAGTAGCGCTAATAAGTAGATTATTACGCTGGGTAACTACAGCGTTGTAAGAGTTTACAAGCGTGTTTACACTCTCATTTTCTATACCAATATTTGCGGGCAGTATTTGATAGCTTGCTTGGCTTTTTAATTTTTCTAGCAGCGCCTTGGCAATTTCTAGCTGTATGCCAATACCAAAGGCTTCTTCTTGGCCTTTTACAATATTAGAAAGGGCATTGCCTGTTTGGGCTGCTGGATCAAAAATACCATTGGCCATTTGATAGGCAATAGTATTTTGAGATAAGGTATCTATACTTTTTGTAAGGCCATCTAGCCTATCATTAATAAAAGCCAAACTTACCTTAGAGATTAAACGTTTGTCTTCTACCTGGTCATCCTGCATTACTTGCATGACAGTATTTAAGACAGCCTCATTACGAGTTTTATTAACACCTACAAAATTTAAATCTATAATTTCTCCCTGTTTTGAGGCTGCGGTTGCTTCTAAATTAAATCTTAGCGCTGCAACTGCCTCGTTTAAAGGGTATCTCTCTAAGATAAGGGTTTGATCTTGTAAAAATAAAGAGTCATGTAATGTAACCTCAGATTCTTCATAGGAAAACACCTCACCTTTATTAATGCTAAAACTTAAAGTATCTCTAGTAAAAGATGCTTTTTGATTTGCTATTTCTACATCCCAATATAGATAATTATTAGGGGCTTTTATAGTAACAAATCTAGTATACTCATCATTAAAGTGTAAAGATGCATTTACCCTACCTACCGTATATATATTATTTTGTAAATCTAGGCGAGTTACCACTTGGCTTAAAATATGCTGAGAGGTAAGTACTGCAATGTCATTTTCTACATTTACTTGATCAAAACCAAAAAACTCCATCCCTCCCGTTAAAAAAGAGGCAGCATCTTCAGCAGGTTTTTTAATTTGTAATTGAGCGCTGGACGTGTATATACGATCTGCGGTTTTTAAATACAAAAAGGCAGATACTATTGCAATTGCAATGCCGGCCAAAAAATAAGGCCAAAAAAACAGGTAATAGCCAGCCTCTTTTTTAATGTCTATAGAATCCTCTACTTGGAGGTAATTCTGGTTGTTAAAATTGTCTTGCATCATTATCGTGTAAGTAAAATTATAGAGCTTAGTAATAAGGATGTAATACCAAGTACTGTAGATACATTACCCACGTACCCAGCCGTTTTAAGCTTTGCACTATTTGGGTTTACTACAATTACATCATTGGGTTTTACCATTTGGTAGGGCCCTCTTAAAAAATTGGCAGAGGTAAGATCTATACGCGCTGTGGTTTGCAGCCCGTCTATGCGTCTTAAAACTACAATATCTTCTCTGCTGCCATTGATGGTAAGATCTCCAGCGAGGCCAAGTGCCTGCAGTAAGCTAATATTATTTTCTGTAAAAGAAAAGGTGCCAGGCATATTTACTTCACCCAAAATAGTAACCTTCGCGTTTAATAAACGTACTGTTACATTTGGGTTTATTAAATAGCCGCCATCTACCAGTAGTTTTTTAATATCATTTTCTAGATCTTGGGTTGATTTATCTTTTACAGACAACTCTCCCAACACCGGGAAGTTAATAGTCATACCGCTAGAGACCAAATATCCATCTAGCTTCATAACATCAAGATTATTGGCAACCATGTTACCAGCTGTAACAATATTATAAGGGAGCGCAGCCTCTGGCATGAGTGCACTTACAGCTATTTTTAATATATCATCTACCTGCAATTTGTGGTTGGTATAGGCAATATTAGTGTTATTAAAAGACTCCAAATCTTGCAGATATAACATCTCTTTTTTTGAAACGCAGGATTGTAGAAGTATAATAGCAAAAAAAGGTAACAAAGTAAATTTTACAATGTGTTGTATTACTATTTTTTTTGTTTTTAAAAGCATAGAAGATGGAGATTATTATAATTTATCTTAGCAAAGATAGTTTCAACAAATCAAAATTTAGTTATTTTTTTGCGATAGTTTGCTAGAAGGATCTAGTTGGTAAATCTTTAAACCATTTTTCATACAATTTTGAAGCAGGAAATAAAATCACCCAAGCTGTCATAAAAATTAATTGCAAATCTAAAAAGAAAGAATTATTTTCTTGATACCACGTCTCCAGTTCCCCTTTATAAGGTGCTATAATACGTTTATAAAACTCATGAGGGTCTTCATCTTTAACAGCTGAAATAATTGACTCCTCATCTCTAAAAATAATAGAACCTATTCCTGTTAGTCCTGGCTTTACATTATATATTCTATCTCTAATTGTTTCCGGATAAGCCTGAAAATCTTGCTCCACCAATGGCCTTGGCCCAACAAGACTAATGTCACCTCTTAAAATATTAAAAAGCTGAGGAAGTTCATTAATTTTAGTAATCCTTAAAAATTTCCCAATTTTAGTAACTCTAAAATCGTTTTGAAGTGTAATACTACCTGAGCCCATATTCATAGAATTCTTAAGCATTGTGGCAAACTTCCATATTTGGAATCTTGAATTATGAATACCATAACGCTCTTGAAAGTAAAAAACTTCCCCTTCAGCCGATAATTTTAGTATTATAATAATAGGAACAAAAGCAGGTAATAAAATAATAAGTGCGGTAAAACTTAAAAAAATATCTAGTAGTCGTTTAAAAATATTATACATAAACTACATTTTTTGTTCTAAACTTTTACCTGTTTCAATATGATTAAAATTAGGTAAAAACTTATTAATTATTTTTATGATATCTTCCTTATTGTATTTGTCTCTTCGGAAAAGAGATTCTAATGCGGTTATAACCTCTTCAATTTCCTTATTAGATGGCTTAAGTGAATTAGTGATAACACCTATTGAATCATAGTGGTTTAAACTCACTTGATCTTCAAATGTATAAAATTCCTCGTATAATTTCTCTCCGGAAGTATCTGTTTTAAAAAAATAAACTGGATAAGAAGATTCATCTGATAGATTTAAAGATATTTCTTTCGCTTCTTTTTCACTTTCACATACCTTAATTTCTTTATTTAAATATTTAAAAAAATCCTCTGTTATTGATTTAAAATTCACTAGCTGGCTTTTATTTAATTTTGGGAAATAAATATCCCCACTATTCCCTAAGATACAAGTTAACAAACAAATCTCTCCGCTTTCTTCTGGAGACACAAAAAATCGCTTTACATCTGATGGGCAAGAAATTGGTTGTCTTTGAAGTAATCTCTCAATATAACCGTATAATAACGAACCGTTTGAAAAAGCAACATTAGCAAATCTAGCTGTAGTGATCTTTATATCATTAGAGTATGACATAATTACATTCTCCATTAATTTTTTTGATGCACCCATTACATTCACAGGATTTGCAGCCTTATCAGTAGAAACACAGAAAAAATGAGATGGCTTATTTAATTTTAAATAATCTAAAAATTGTTTCGCATCTAGAACATTATTCTTTATCATAGCTTCAATAGAGAAAGAATCCTTTTCACTTCTAACATGCTTGTGGGCTGCAAAATTTGCTACAATATCAAAAGCTCCATGACTTTCAAACATCTTGTAAAATACTTCAGAATTAAACGACATTGGATACGTCAAATAACTTTCTGGAACTATTATACTAGAATCACTTCGTAATGTTCTTGTTAACTCTGTTAAACCATTCTCATTAGTATCTACAACTATTAGTTCGGAGGGATAATATCTAAGGGCTGCTTTTATATATGAGGAACCTATAGTCCCAGCGCCTCCTATAACTAAAATCGATTTCCCTTTAATTTCTTGTAATAATTTTTCTTTGTTGTTTATCAAATCATTTTCAAAAAAGCTGTTTTCTCTTCTGGTTACATAATTCTTAATAAACTCGGAAATATTTGGTAACATCATTATTTATAAAAATTTTTAATTTCTGAAATCACTTTTTGTTGATCTTCAATTGTTAAATTAGAAGAGGAAGGAATACTTATACACTCTTTAAATATTTTATTTGAAATATCTTTTTTACTAATATATTTTAAATCTTTATACATTGGCAGGTTATTCATAGGCGTCCAAAATGGTCTACATTGAATTTTATTACTATTTAAATGGTTTAACAATTTCCGCATTTTTTTTGTTCGGAAGGTGAACAACCAACAATTTGGATCTGAATCTGTATCATTTTCCTGAAATTTAATATCACCAATTCCTTCTAATTCTTTTTTATAAAGAGCATCAATTTCCTTTTTACTTTTCAAGATGCTTTCAAAGTTTTCCATTTGTGCAACACCTATAGCAGCGAGAACATTTACCAAGCGGTAATTATACCCAACTTCGTCATGAAAATAGTCTAATGGATCTGTCTTAGCTGTTGTTGTAATGTGTCTTGCCCTGTTAGCAATATCTTTATCATTAGTTAGAATCATTCCACCACCACCAGTAGAAATTATTTTATTACCATTAAAACTTAAAACACCTGTTAAACCAAAGGTTCCTGCGTGTTTACCATTTTTAAAACTTCCAAGTGCTTCTGTACTGTCTTCTATTAAAGAAATACCATAAGTAGCACTGATTTCTAGTAATTTATCAACATTAATAAATCCCCCTAAAACGTAAACTGGCATGATGGCAGCAATTTTTTTTCCTGAAGCTATTTCTGTTGTTACCGGTTTACCATTTATAAATTTAGTGATCGTATTATTTTCTAACCAATTTTGAAGTGAATCAACATCCATTTGCCAAGAATCTTCACGAACGTCTATTAAAGCAATTTCTGCTCCTGAATAAGAAATAGCATTTAATGTAGCTACAAAGGTTAAGTTTGGTGCTATAACGATGTCATCAGAAGAAACTCCTGCAAGGTTTAAAGAAACTTGTAAACCAGCTGTTCCACTCATACAAGCTATTGCATATTTTACTCCTGTATAACTCTGGATAGCCTCTTCAAATTTAGTAACATATGCTCCAGCTGATGAAATCCAGCCAGTATCTAAACAATCCTTAACATATTGCCATTCATTTCCATCTATATTTGGTACTGATAATGGTATCATACTGTATTAATTTATTGAATTTTTTAAAAAAAACTTTGAATAAGTAACCTTTTTGGACTAGTGAATTTTGTTAAAAAAAATAGCCTTTAACAACTCAAGCTAGATTAATGGTAAATAAAAAAAAGTTTGATATCAGATAAATAAAGTTCAAATTACAACAATAAAAATCATTAATTATTTAATTTTAAGTTGTATAATTATCTTAAGTATAAAATTTGGTAGAATCATAATTATAAAATTTGGCACAATACTTAAATAATATTTATAACCTGATAAATATTTTTTTTTAATCAACATATTTTGTTTTTGTTCATTTTTTCTTCTATTTATAATCTCCTCTTCATATCTAAAATTTATAAGATTTTTTTGTAAATTTTCAATATTGGCTCCTTTTAATAGTGCTCTAAGCCACAGGTCAAAATCTTGACTCTTTTTTAATGAAACATCATATAAACCAAATTTTTCAAAAAAAGTATTTCTGAACATTATTGAGGGGTGTATTAATTCACATTTTTTGATCATATCAGTAAAACTAACTTTTTGTTTTACTTTTTTCACTCCAATAATATTAGATTTTTCATTAATTAAGTTCGCATTAGTTCCTACTAAATCTACCAATTTATTTAGTTCTAAGAAAGCAACTTGCTCCTTAAATCTATTAATGTCAGAAATGTCATCTGCATCCATCCTAGCAATATATTTATAATCTAATGGTAATATATGTTCAAGTAAATCATTCAATGAGGCAGCTAATCCAATATTTTTATCTCTTTTTAAAATTATAACTCTATCATCAGCGAGAGAATCTAAATACGAATCTAATTGCTTTGGTATAATGCCATCCGTTTGAATGTAAAAATGAAAATTATTTAGAGTCTGCATTAAAATACTTTCTACTGATAGTATTAGGTTCTCTAAACTATCATTTTTATAAACCGACATTATTACGCTAAGTTTAACTCTCATAAACATTATTAATTAATAAATTATATTTTCTAATATAATTTTCAGTTTTTGTGAAATACTTGACTCTCGCTTTGCTTAATCTTTCGAATTTTCTTCTTAGCTTTTTGTCACTAGCTAAAATTTTCATCTTTCTAGATAACTCATTTACATCATTTAAGGGGACTAGTACTCCATGCTTTCCATTTTCTAAAATAGTTGTTATTCCTGCTTTAAACTTGTAGGATATAATAGGAAGACCAAAATACATAGCCTCTAATACAACATTTGGAAATCCTTCATTAAGAGATGAAAATACAAAGACATGTGCCTTTTGTAAAAACATTCCAATATCGGTTTGATGTCCATGAAATATGACTTTTTGATCTATTTCTAGCTTACTACAAAGCAACTTTAGCGGTTCTAACAATGAGCCATCTCCAATTATTTCAAGTTGCGAGTTTTTAATATTGGCTTTTTTAAAAGCAATAATAAGGTCTTTAGTATTCTTTTCTTTACTTAATCTACCAATAGTAATAAATTTTGTTTTTGTATCTTGTTTCTGTATTGTATTTTGTTTTTTAAAATTAGAGATGTCTAAAAGGTTGTTAATAACTTCAATTCTGGTTTTTATTTTATAATAACCTATTAAAGATTCCTTTATTTCAATATCATTTACAATTACTAAACTTGAATTGTTATATATAAGTTTGATAATCGGTCTCAAAATCTTATTTTTTTTGCCATAATAGAGCTCAATGTATGCTCTTTCACTAATTATAGGTTTATAGCTTAAAAATTTAGAGATTATAACATTTAACAAATGAGATTGTTGATGAAATGAAATAACAGATTCTGATTTAATGTTTTTTAAAATAACAGCGAGTTTAATGATTGTGATCGGTAATAGAAAAAGTTTAATTAAAGGGTGAAAATTTTTATTATAAATCCCTCTTCTTTCAACATCATCATTCAGGGTGTATTTAAAAATATCAGCTAAGGAAACTATAATAAAATCATTTACTACTGAATCTTGATTATTCGCCAATATTTGGACGGTTCTTTCACTACCACCAAAAGACATTGTATCAACTAATAATACTGTTTTTTTTTTATGCATTTGTTATCCATTCATCGAACCACATTTGAAACATTAACAGAAACCATATCTTGTGTGAATTAACGCCTTTATTTGCGTAATAATTTTTCAATAGAAATTGTACATAACTAATATTGAAAAGATTATGTTGTTTTAATTTTACTTCACTTAAATAATGATTTACAATAGGTTTAAGTTCCCCGTTAAACCATTTGTCAATTGGTATCCCAAATCCTTTTTTCTCTCTATATACATAATCCTTTGGCAAATGTTTTTCTAACAATTTCTTTAAAATATATTTCTTTTCTCCATCTTTATATTTAAACTGTAGAGGCGTTTCAGCTGAAAACTTAATGATGGAATGATCTAAAAAGGGATCTCTTGCTTCCAATGAATACGCCATACTTGCCCTATCAACTTTGGCTAAAATATCGCCGGGTAAGTAATTTTTTAAATCAGTCACAAAAGTTAAATCTTCTATGTGGTCATAATTAATATTTACAGATGATTTATCAAACATCTTTTCTCCTAAAAGCAAAGAAAGTTCATCATTTGTAAAATATGATAAACTAGCATCATACATTGAATGTAAGTCTTTTGAATTTATAACATTTTTAAACTTTGTTATTTTATCCTTAAAACCAGGAATTGTTTTAAAATTTTTGATTAATCCGTATAAATTTTCAGGTAATCTATTAGGCAAAATGTTTAATGTTTTTGATAATATATTTTTATATACTGCTTTATTTAATTTATCTATAGTTTTATATCTATTATAACCAAAAAACAATTCATCCCCACCATCTGCAGATAACCCTACTTTTACTTTTTGTCTTGCAAATCTTGACACTAACATTGTTGGTATTGCAGATGAATCTCCAAATGGCTCATCATATACTTTAGGAAGTTGATAAATTAATTCTAAAGCGTCTTTTTCAGTACAAATTAATTCATTGTGATTTGTTTTTAGGTGTTTTGATGCTATTTTAGCCCAATTACTTTCATCATACTCTTTAACATCGAATCCTACAGTAAATGTATCAATATCATAATTTAATTCATTTCTTAGCAATGAGACTAATAGACTGCTGTCTACACCTCCACTCAGAAAAACACCCACTGGTACATCCGACACCATTCTTAAATTAAAAGATTCGCACAATACATCATTTAACCTTTTAAGACTATCATCAATCCCTTTTTCTAAATTTTGAGCTTTTAAATGCTTATTTTCTTCATATGTAGCCTCAACAGACCAGTATGTCTTACTAACTTGTTCGCCAAATTTATCAAAAAGAATATATTCTCCAGGAAGTACTTTAAATGTATTCTTAAAAATAGAATTTGGCGCATTTATATAACCATATTTCAAGAAATATGATAAACTTTTTTTATCAATCTCTTTTTTAAATTTTGGATATGCCATAATAGATTTTAATTCCGACCCGTATAATAAAGTATTATCTTTAAAATAATAATACAAAGGTTTTACTCCTATTCTATCTCTGCATAACAATGTTTCTCCAGAATTCTTATCGTATAAAGAAAATGCCCACATACCCTTAAACAAACTCAACGCTTTATCAATGCCAAAATAAGTTATAGCTTCTAAAACAACTTCAGAATCTGTATGTGAAGTGAATCTAACCCCTTTGTGAATTAAATCTTTTCGTATAGCTTCATAGTTGTACACTTCGCCATTTAAAACAAGAAAATACTTTTCATTTTCCATAGGTTGATTTCCCAATTCAGAAACATCTATTATAGAAAGTCTTGTATGACCTAATGCATAGGTGTTTCCATAATCTTCAAGTAATACATAATCATTAGAATCTGGGCCTCTTCTATCTAATGATGTTACCATATCCAATATGTAACTTTTCTCTGAAACCTTATTAAAAATTGTATATCCTGTTATTCCACACATATTTATATATTATTTTTTAAGTCTTTTTAAATTATTATCATCATGCTTCAAACTAGCTATTATAAAAATAATTAAACTATATTTATTTAAATATAAATCTTGAGAACTCATATCCGATATAAATATTCCTAATAGTAAAGCAAATTGTATTAAATAAAATTCGTCTTTAGTTTTTTTATACAATCTAAATTGATTCTTAAGCATTTTGCCTAACATCAATAAAAAAAGGAAAAGACCAATAATACCCAATTCTATTGCATAATTAATTAATATATTATGTGCCATATGTCCATAAAAATATTTTTCATACATAAATTGTACTGTTGAAAAACCACTTCCTGTAAGAGGATTCATTTCGAATAGTTCGATTCCTTGTTTCCATAATATATCTCTCATTGACAAGCCTTCTCCTGTACTAAAGTTAATTGAAGTAGCAGAATCAACTAAAGAATTATTAACATTGAGTATATTAAATGAAATTATGAGTGAAACACTAAATATTATTAAACTATTAAACTTTTTGATTTTTCTTAAACTAAAAAAAACAATGAGTGAAACTAAAATTCCAAGAGACATTCCTCTTGCAAAAGTAAAAAAAGGAATAGTCAATCCTATTAATCCAAAAATTAAAAAATACTTTTTCTTTAAAGAGTAAAAGCCTAACAGAAGTATAAATGAAAAAATTACACCAATTAATGATATCGAGTTAGGATTTAAAGTTTCAAATGCTATGGCATCTTTTAATTTTGAACTCCTCGTAATTGAAGAAATATCACTAATATTTAAAAAATTTGAGTAAATTCCGAACAAAAAGAATGCTAAACCAAATAATGCTCCGTAAAAAAAAGGCTTTTTATAAGTATTATCATTAATTAACAGAGGGATAACCAATAGATATGGTAATGATCCTATAGATTTTGTTAACTCATATGAGTCTATTTCATTTCCTATGATAAAGGCCTTTATTAAAGTAAATAAACACCAAAAAAGTAATAACCTAATAATATTATAAAATGGACCATAACTAATTAAAAACTTCCACTTTAACAATATTTTAAAATTTAATAGTAAAAGTAAATAAACAATTATGTCGTCAATTCTCAAATTTATAAAACTAAATTTAACTGCCAAATTTGGCAAACCCAAAAATACTGGGCACAAAAAAATCAAAAATTTATTTAATTTTTCCAAAAATCTAGATATATATTTTCAATCTTAGCGCAGATAATCTTTGAATCTGCATTTGTACTTACCCAATTATGAGCATTCAAACTTATTTCTTTATTTCTTTTTTCAGTAATATCATTAAAAAAAATTAGTTCTTCTATTATTGTTTTCCACACATTATTATCATTATCATCAACGAGGACACCTCTATTATTTTCTAATAAGAAATCAGTGACTCCTTTAATTTTATTAGCTATACATGGCAGACCTAGTGACATGGATTCTAACATAACATTTGGTAATCCTTCAACAAAAGATGGGAATAAAAAAGCAGTACTTGACAAATATTCTTTTTCAAGTTCTTCTTTATTAAGACGTCCTTTCCAAATAATATTATCATTCTTGTTTATATTTTCAATTATTTCTGCTGATCCGCCTGAGGGCAAATCTACACCACAAATAATTAACTGTCCTTTAAAATCATATTTATTCCATAAATCAACTAAAATATGAATTCCTTTATGCCTAGCGATAACTCCCGCAAACAAAAATTTAGGCTGTTTCTTTTCATCCTCTGTCTTTATCTTATTTCTTATCTTATTTAACTCATTCCATTTTTTAAATTTCAAAACAACAGGATTTGGGACTAGATAAAGTGATTCTTTGTTCCATTTTTCTTGATTCTCACAAATTTCTAAAATCTGAGGACTTATAATTAAATGCTTGGTATTTTTGTTTAACATATTATTTACAATTCTACCAAAAAAACTTTTTCCCATAGTTAATGGATCATCATCACCAACTCTAGTTATCTTGTTTACTTTTTTTTTATTGTAAATATTAGAAAAAAATAAAGCCGGGAGTGACAACTTTCCTGATCCAATTAGATGTAAAATATCATATCTTTTTGAATAAAAGCTAAAAAAGCTTAATGATATAAAAAAACTAAGTTTCCCAAACCAATTTAATAATCCATCATTGCCGAAAAAACCATACCCAATTCTTTTAATTTTTACTCCATCGTGAAAATCATTTCTTTTATGTTTAAATAAATGTGTTGTAATAATTTCAATTTCAAACTCATCTTTATTTAACTCATTAATTAATTTACTTAATGCACTAGCGGCACCAGAATATATTGGAAAATAGTGTAAAATTAAAAATCTTATTCTTATTTTTTTCATAATTTTATTTAATAATTCTCAATTCAGGCTTCATATATTTTTTAAGAATTAAAATCCCTTTTTGAAAGTTATTTAGCTTATTATTTAATTCTGAAACGTTAAGATTTTGAAATCTAAAAGGTAAGCCACTTTTTCTTTTTTTACATCTATTTTTTGATTCTTCAATAGTAATTTCAAAAGAATAAACTAAGTCAATTATATTTAAATTATTAATTTTTTTTACTAATATTTTTAACAATTGAACATTATATTTTCTGTCATTATAAGAGCAAATAGATAATGATCTTTGTAACAATCCTTCATCTAGAATAATAGATCTATTTGGTTGTTTTTTTATATAATGATAAACTAATGAGTATTGTTTTAAAGTTGCTGTTACTCCTAGAACTAACGCATACCATTTTTTAAGTTTAAATTCAAAATTATACAATAATCCCAGAACAAACAACATTACAATTTTCCATTCTTGAAAATAAAAAGAAAACCTTGTTTTCATTGGAATTTTTCTGTTCTTTATTTCTTCCCTTGTTAATATATTTTTCTCAAACTTACTTTGTAAATATGTCGTCTTACCACTTCCTGGTAATCCAATAAATTCTATTAACATAATTCTTTAAATATGATGCCTTTTACTTCTTTGATTACTTTATCCAAAGCTCTGTTACCGTCAATATTCACAAAACACTTACTATTGTCTACATATTTTTTAACTCTGTTATATTTAAAGCAAACTTTATCGAATGTTTTGTCATCCATCTCTCTTCTTTCTCTTATTACATTTGTAGGAGTATTAATAAATAAGTTAATATCTGCTGGTTTGAATGTTTCGTATTTTCTTTCTATTTTATTCTTCATCTTCATCAAAAAATTAGATTTCTCTATAATTAAGAGGTCTTTTTCATAAAAAAAACATTGAGGATAATCTATGGTGTTTTTAAGAGGAAAGCGTTCGTAAAACCCTATCATACCATTGGCTTTGTCTCTCAATGATTTTTTGTACAATTTTTTTCTATCTAAATATCCTCCGTATTCAATAATCATTTGCCCAAAAATATTAATTTTTCCCCCAAATTCATTTTTAAATATAAATTTTGCTGACCTAGGAAGGTAGCTAATAAATGCTAGTATTTTTGTTCTAAAAGAAAAAGATCTAGCGTTAAAGCCAAGGTAATATTTCCTTGCAGAAACTTTTAATCTTAACTCTTTTATAACTTGATCTGTAATTGTTGTTTTCCCAGAACCATCACACCCAACAAGAGCGATTGTTAATCCTCCTTGTACAGGGTGTTTTGCATTATTTCTACCCAAAGCGGCATAAAGATTTAAATACTTTCTTATTTTCCTTGTAAGAAATAGTTCAATAGTACCTATTCTTTTAAATAACTTGATTCCCCTTTTGAGTTTTTGAATTTTTGAAATATTTTTTAACGGAGATTTGTAGTATCCCTTTTTAAAATAATTAAATAATAAATTTCCAGTATTTAATGCATCATCTACCTCCTTGGCTTTTAATAACAATTCATTATCATTGCATTGTTTAGTTAAAAACTCCATTTCTTTGACTTCTGAAGTTTTATTTTTTTTAAATTCTTGATATTTTTTTTGAATAAGGCTATATTTTACTGCATATCTTAAATGCAGCATGATTAAATCTACTTCTGGTTTTATAACTAGAGTATTGTATTTATTGTGAATAATGGAATTTTTAAAATATATTTTTTCTAAAGGAAGAATATATTCTTTTGCATTTTTTTTCCCCATAATTAATCTATAATGAAGATGTATATGATAAAATTTACCTAACGCTTCATCATAAATTAAATAATCTTCCATAGATGGGTAATCCATCCATAATCTTGGTCTCACACTTATGGCATTATACTTATTAAGTATTTTATTAAAGGTTGTTATTTGATTTTGGTTGATAAGAATATCTATGTCAGTATCCCCATTCATAACCTCTTCCATTCTGTCAATGCTTTTCCAATGACAGTAATTTATCTCTTCATTTAAAGAATTGAAAAAATCTTGTATAAGATTAACCATTATCTCTTATTATTTATAAAATTTATTAAATGTGATTTTACTAAATCAACTTCTACTTTACTAAACAAGTATTGATTTAAATATCCTTTTTTTGTAATCTTCACATATTTTCTTGACAATAATATTGAATATATTGTATATGTTGATGTTGATATAATTGCCGCAGCAATTATTCCATAACTAGGTATAAAAATTATTCCAGCTACGATGTTTAAAATTACTGTAACAATTGATATTCTTACCATTACTTCTGGAGTCCCTATGGATTTAAAATAGTATCCAAGAATAGACATTGGAGACTTTAATATGACCCCTACCAATAAAATCCATAATGGTATTAGCGCTGGCAGATAATCGATACCGTATACGTATACTAATAGTTTATTACTGAATACCATCAATAATATACCAAACAAAATACCTGCCCAAAAAATAACTTTATTCATTAAAGTAATCAATTTTTGTTTTTCTTTAATATCTTCAATTTTATTTAAAATTGGTAAGATAATTGATGTTATTGGTTTCACTAATAATAAATACAATCCAGAGGCCATAACAATAGCCACAGAATATAATCCTAATTGTGAACTAACTAAATATGATGCTATAATAAATTTGTCAAATTGTGATTCAGTAGAATTAAGGACTTTGTATGAATAAATTTTAATACCATAGTAAAGAACTTCTTTAATACTATATTCTTTTTTTTTACTTGTATTTACTTGCAGTTTTGTTTTGAAAAACAGATATAATATTGAAGCTGCATTAGAGAATAGATATCCAATGAATAAATATTCAATTGATAAAGATTGTATTACACAAATAATAATAGCTATTAAAACAGTAGTGTTTAGTATTATAATTCCGGTATTATATGTTTTTATTTTAAGTTGACCTCTTACTATAAAAGAATAGATTTGATTTATAAATAATAGTACTACATATAAATATCCTAATAATATTATAAAAAATGTTTTTGAATAAGAAAAAAAAGTCAAATAAATACTAAATAAGAGTGACATAAGACCAACAATCATTAAAACAATTTTAATAATCGTTTTTCTAGATAACAAAAACCATTCTGTTTTCTTTGACAAATGATACATTATAGATTCAGCGGTACCCAAATCTCCAAAACTTATTATAATTTGTGGTATCAGTAATAAAGCGGCCAACTCTCCTTGTCCAGAAGGACCATAATGCCTAGCGATAAATATGCTACCCATCAATGTAAATGCAAGCGATATATAAGAAACAAAGGATGTTTGTATTAATGATTTTATCATTAGATTTAATCTATACTTTTTTTAATGAAATTATTTAATATGTAAAAATATTCATGTCATTATAATGTTTAACTAATTTATTAAAAGATCATTATATACTTTAAAATGATTCTGAGCAGTGGTTTCAAGTGAAAACATCTTTGAACGCTCATAATTCTTAATTACCAGTTCATTATACAACTCTTTATTAGCTAATAATTCTTTAATTTTATTTGTTAAACTATTCGCGCAACCTATTGGAATAAAACAACGCTCATCATTTATTATCTCATAATTAACAGGAATATCAGTCAATATCACACAAGCTCCAGCCGCCATGGCTTCTACATTAGATACTCCAAACCCTTCCGTAATCGAAGTGCTTATATAAAAATCTGCTTTTTTTAGAAATCCGAACACATCAGTTCTAGGTGTATTCCCTAATAATGAAACATTATTTGTTAAGTTATTACTCTTGATATACTCATCCAATATATAAAATAAATCTCCACCTCCACAAATGGTTAAATGAAAATTCACTTTTTCATTCTTTAAAATCAAACACGCTTTCAACAATGATAATTGATCTTTCTCTTTAATCAATCTCCCAACATTTACTAGTTCTATTTTTTTCTGATATGCCAGATTGTTTTGAAATTTTATTTTTTTAAAATTAAGACCATTGTAGATAATTTCAATTTTTTTTCCAAATAGACGTCTAATAAACTTAGGTAAAGAATATTTTGTAGATCTCGAATTACAAATTAATTTATCCCTAAATGGATATATTAGTAAACAATATAAAACTTGATATTTCAATGTGAAAGAACTAAAGTCACGATGACAAGTATGTATAAAATATGCTTTTTTATTGAATGATAAAATTTTCACCAAAGAAACTATGACAGCGCTAAATGTATGGTGTGTATGAATTATAGTTTCATCTTTAATTAAAGATATTAAAGAATTGATTGTCTTTAATAAATTTAAATTAAATAAGGCTTTAAAATCAATAAAGGTTATCTTATTATATTCATTAGCCATAAATTTCGATAATTCATACGGTATTGTAGTATTTGAAATACTGCTATAAACATTAATAATTTTCATTTTAAATGATTATTTTTAAAGTTTTAAAATCAACTTCCTTAAACTCATTGTGAGCCACTGTCAATTTTTCAATGGCACTAATTTTAGAAGGAATAACTTTCTTCTCAAAAAGTGTAATTTCTCCTAAATCCTCTATATCTAATTCTAAATCACTTAGGGGTTTCGCATTACATGAAAGTACAAAATTGTTATTCTTATCTTCTTCAGTTAAAACTAGTTCATCTTCCTTATTAATTGTGTTTTCTGAAAGCACTTTTACCACACAACTTCTAAACCTTGCAGATAGGCAACTATGCTCTAGAACTATATTACTTTTTTTGGCTGCTTCAAAAATTGTTGAATCTTTATCGCAAGTAAATGTTTATTATTTTTATTT
>Ga0257120_1001312_pt1 | contig 16625 bp, 17 predicted proteins | sample SI106_10metaG_FD_190153 | JGI IMG/M metagenome (GOLD analysis project Ga0257120, IMG submission 190153) | Marine microbial communities from Saanich Inlet, British Columbia, Canada - SI106_10 | ecosystem: Environmental > Aquatic > Marine > Inlet | place: Canada: British Columbia | collected... | reverse complement strand
TGAAAAAATTAATATCAATTACGTAGGCATATAGTGTTAGAGAAATTAAAAAAAGGCCATAAATAATTCCGAAATTTATTCCTTTAGCTTTGATAATTGGATTCATAGTTTTTGATTTAATTGGTTACAAATATATTGAATTCCTTTTTGGTGTTTTCAAAAAAACGTTCAAAAAACAATCAATTAGTAGTCAAAGCTTTAGAATTGGTACAAAAATTTTGACACTTTTTTAACGGTATAAATAAAAATAGATTGTAAATTTGCCACGGCAAGTCCTACACAACTAGCTCCCTTTGAATCCTCCAGGGCGGGAACGCAGCAAAGGTATTAGGTTGTAGCAGTGTGATGTAGATAGCTTGCCATTTTTTGTACCCCAAAGTTTCGTTCTGAGAAGGGGGTGTGTCACGCTCCTGTGTTTGGGGGTCATTTTACAAAAATTTACATTAAGCGAGTTTAGATTTGATGAATGTAATTGTAAATATCGAGCCGAATTCAATTCAAATTGTAAAAAAAAGTAGATCAAATTCTGCAACAAAAAAAAATAAAAACACTTTATAAAGCATAAAAAGTTTAATTGTTTATAAATGATAGAAAATACTTTTTATTCCGCTCACTAAATAAAGGACATCTAAGTATATTTGTGTCATTAATTAAAAGTAGTCACCACTAAATAGATACAAATGAAATTTTTTATTGACACAGCAAACTTAGATCAAATTCAAGAAGCACAAGCACTTGGTATTTTAGATGGAGTAACAACCAACCCCTCTTTAATGGCAAAAGAAGGTATTACAGGGCAAGACAACATCATCAATCATTACAAAGCCATTTGTGAGTTGGTAGATGGGGATGTTTCTGCTGAAGTAATTGCTACAGATTTTGAAGGAATGGTCAGAGAAGGAGAAGCTTTAGCAGCTTTAAATTCGCAGATTGTGGTAAAATTACCAATGATCAAAGATGGGGTTAAAGCTTGTAAGTATTTTTCATCAAAAGGAATTAAAACAAACGTTACCTTGGTGTTTTCAGCAGGTCAAGCCTTGTTGGCAGCCAAAGCTGGAGCTACTTATGTTTCTCCATTTATTGGACGATTGGATGATATTTCTACAGATGGATTGAATCTTATTTCTGAAATTAGTTTGATTTTCGATAACTACGGATTTGAAACACAAATTTTAGCAGCCTCTGTTCGTCATACAATGCACATTATTGATTGTGCAAAATTAGGCTCGGATGTTATGACAGGTCCTTTAAGTGCGATAGAAGGGTTGTTGAACCACCCTCTAACAGATATTGGTTTGGCCAAATTTTTAGCAGATTATAAAAAAGGAAACTAGTAAACAAGTATCAGGTTGGAGAGCAAAAAGTTTTAAAGTTATTTACTGAGAAGACTTTTTTCTTCAACTTTTTATTTTTGAAGAACAGCAATGTATCCAAAAAAAGAATTAGCACAAACGGTGATAGCCGCCTGTAATCAATTTCAAATTGATACGGTTGTAATTTCTCCAGGTTCACGAAGTGCGCCTTTAACAGTCGGTTTTACAAATCATAAAGATTTTAAAACCATCAGTATTGTTGATGAGCGTTGTGCTGCTTTTTTTGCCTTGGGAATTGCACAGCAAAAGAGAAATCCGGTTGCTGTTTTGTGTACTTCCGGATCGGCCTTGCTCAATTACTACCCCGCTATTGCTGAAGCCTATTACAGCAATATTCCATTAGTAGTTATTTCTGCAGATCGCCCCAAACACTTGATCGATATTGGTGACGGGCAAACAATTCGTCAAGAAAATGTTTTCGAAAAGCATATTTTATGTACAGCAAATTTAACCGAGGGGGCAGCCTTTCAACTTCAAAATTCTCAATCCATTGTTGATGCATTGCAAATCGCTAACAGTCAGCAAGGGCCAGTACATATCAATGTGCCTTTTGATGAGCCCTTGTATGAAACGGTAAGTACATTCAACGAATTTCATTTTCCTTCTGCTAATTTAGAGTCTTTCAAACCTAATTTTTCGACGATAGAAAACGCTACCTTACTTGCAGATATTTGGAATTCTGCTCAAAAGAAAATAATTCTAGTCGGAGTTCATTTCCCTGATGCGGAGATCAATTCACTGATCCATTTTTATGCAGATGATCCTTCAGTATTAATTTTGACAGAAACTACCTCCAATTTGCATCATACAAATGTGGTAGATTCTATAGATCAATTGATCTTTTCATTGGATGAAAATGAGTTTAAAGAATTACAACCAGAAGTTTTGATCACTTTTGGAGGGATGATTGTTTCAAAGAAAATCAAACAATTTTTACGTGTCTATCCACCGAAACACCATTGGAATATCGATGCCAAAAAAGCTTTAAATACCTTTTTTTGCTTGACAGAATTTATTCAGATGTCTCCCATTATTTTTTTTAAAGCATTCAATGGTTTGGTTCAAAAAGGAAATGGTAATTATCAACAACAATGGTTGAGATTTCGAGATGAAAAGCGAAGCAAACACCAAGAATATTTAGCAAATAGTACCCATTCTGACTTTAAAGTTTTTCAGCAGGTATTGCAAAGTGTTCCAGAGAATTCACAATTGCAAATTAGCAATAGTTCTATGATTCGCTATGCGCAGTTATTTTCGATCCATCCATCGATAGAAGTCTTTTGCAATCGAGGAACTAGCGGAATAGATGGGAGTACAAGTACTGCTATTGGTGCTGCATTTGCCAATAAAAAACCCACTGTTTTTATCACTGGTGATTTGAGTTTTTTTTATGACAGCAATGCATTGTGGAATCCTCAAATTCCTGCCAATTTCAGATTGATCATCATCAATAATTCTGGAGGGGGAATTTTTAAAATCATTCCAGGCCCCTCTACTACAAATGCGACGGCATATTTTGAAACACCACATTGCCTTACAGCAGAACATTTGTGTAAAATGCATGGCTTTGAATATTGTATTGCAGCTTCAACAGAGAATGTTGAAAAAGAATTGATAGGGTTTTATGATTCGTCAGAAAAGCCAAAAATTTTAGAAATTTTTACGTCAAGTGCAAAAAATGATTTAGTTTTAAAAGAATATTTTAAATATATAAAATAATGGAGTTACAAGAAGGAGATAAAGTGCAGCTCATTATTGAAACGGAAACAGCCCTGGGCTATACGGTTTTGATCAATGAAGAATTTGACGGTCTGTTGTATCGAAATGAGATTTTTCAAGAATTGGAAGAGAATATGGAGGTAACAGGTTATGTAAAAACCATCAGAGAAGATGGTAAAATTGATGTTTCATTGCGGCCTCAAGGATTCCGGAATGTGATAGACTCGGATATCGATAAGATTCTCCATAAATTGAAAGAAAGTAGCGAAGGTTTTTTATTATTGACCGACAAAAGTTCGCCAGAATCGATTAAATTTCACTTACAAATGAGTAAAAAATCGTTTAAGAAAGCCGTAGGGAACTTATACAAGAAAAAACAAATTACGATTAAATCGGATAGAATAGAGTTAATTAAAGCGTAGATTATGATAAAAGCCGATTGGAAAACCGCCAAAGTTTACGAAGATATCACGTATTCCAAATCGAACGGAGTAGCGAGAATTGCATTTAACAGACCGGATGTGCGGAATGCTTTTCGTCCCAAAACCACTAAAGAGTTATATGATGCATTTTACGATGCAGGCGAAGATGTAAATATTGGGGTTGTATTGCTTTCTGCCGAAGGCCCAAGTACTAAAGACGGAGTGTATTCGTTTTGTTCTGGGGGCGATCAAAAAGCACGAGGACACCAAGGATATGTAGGTGACGATGGTTATCATCGATTAAATATTTTAGAAGTACAACGATTGATTCGTTTTATGCCCAAAGCAGTAATAGCTGTTGTTCCAGGATGGGCAGTGGGTGGCGGACACAGTTTGCATGTGGTTTGCGACTTGACCTTGGCTTCTAAAGAGCACGCCATTTTTAAACAGACCGATGCAGATGTAACTTCTTTTGATGGAGGCTATGGTTCTGCGTATTTGGCAAAAATGGTAGGTCAAAAAAAAGCAAGAGAAATTTTCTTTTTAGGAAGAAATTACTCTGCGCAGGAAGCCTATGAAATGGGAATGGTCAATGCGGTCATTCCACATGAGGAACTAGAAGATACTGCTTTTCAATGGGCACAGGAAATTTTGGAGAAATCGCCTACTTCTATAAAGATGTTGAAATTTGCCATGAATTTAACAGATGACGGAATGGTCGGTCAGCAAGTATTTGCGGGTGAAGCTACCCGTTTGGCTTATATGACCGATGAGGCCAAAGAAGGAAGAGATGCTTTTTTAGAAAAAAGAAAGCCTAATTTCCCTAAAAAGTGGATCCCATAGGTTTCTCCTTTTAGTTGTTTCAATTCTTAATTTCAATTCATTACAATGAAATCACAAATCGTTACTTTTTTAATAAAATGCCCAGATCAAAAGGGGTTGGTTGCAAAAATCACGAATTTCTTTTTCGAAAAAGGGTTCAACATTCTCAGCTGTCAGCAGTATGTAAATTCTATAGAGAAAACCTATTTTATGAGAATTCGATTGGACGCCGAGGGGGCTAGTCTTTCCAAAGAAGAATTGGAAGATAGTTTTTTAGAAATTGCAACACCTTTGCAATTTGATTGGTCTGTCAATTTTGGAGGTATCAAACAAAAGGTTGCCATTATGGTATCGCATACAAGTCATAATTTATACAACTTGTTGGAGCGTCAAAAAGAAGGAAATTTAGATTGTGAAATCAAAATGATAATTAGCAATCATAATAAATTAAGATCCATTGCAGAAATGTTTGGAGTTCCTTATCACTATTTGCCTGTAACCAAAGACAAAAAAGCAGCACAAGAGGCTCAAATCATCGCATTTTTAGAGGCACAAGAAATAGACTTAGTTATTATGGCTCGATACATGCAGATTTTATCTTCAGATTTTATCAATCGATATCCAGAAAAAATTATCAATATTCATCATTCATTTTTACCGGCCTTTCAAGGAGCAGACCCCTACAAAAAGGCTTACGAAAGAGGGGTTAAGCTTATTGGAGCTACTGCACATTATGCGACCGAAGATTTGGATGAGGGGCCTATCATTGTACAAAATGTAGAAACCGTAACCCATGATAGTACCCCCAAAACTCTAAAGAAAATTGGTGCTGATATTGAAACCTTAGTCTTGTCGAGAGCTGTAAACTGCCATTTGCAAAATCAAATTATCGTTTCAGGAAATAGAGCGATTGTTTTTCCAGAGGCGGGAGAGTAGTTTTTTTAACGATTTGCACCACACTATTGATAAATTGAATATACTATTTTGAAAATAATTTGCATTGGGCGCAATTACGCAAAGCACATAGAAGAATTGGCTAATGAAAGACCAGAAAACCCTGTCGTTTTTTTAAAACCAGATTCTGCAATTTTACCAAAGAAAAATCCTTTTTTCATTCCTCCATTTTCTAATGATATTCATTATGAGGTAGAGGTTTTGGTAAAAATTAATAAAGTAGGAAAACATATTTCAGAAAAGTTTGCTCACAAATATTATGATGAAATTGGTTTGGGAATCGATTTCACTGCCAGAGATGTTCAACAAGAATGTAAAATGAAAGGCCTGCCTTGGGAAAAAGCAAAAGCATTTGACGGCAGTGCTGTAGTGGGAGAGTTTTATCCGAAAGAGCAATTTGATCTTGCGAATTTAAAATTTCAATTGACTCAAAACGAAGCAATCGTTCAGGACGGAAATACCAACGAAATGCTTTGGAAAATAGATGAACTGATCTCTTATGTATCACAATATTTTACACTAAAAAAAGGGGATCTTATTTTTACAGGGACTCCTGCAGGAGTAGGGAACGTCTCAGAAAATGATGTTTTAGTAGGAGTAATAGAGGGGAAGGAAGCTTTTCGAATCAGAGTGAAATAATAAATACTTCTTAAATTAAGAGAACCCTTTGCACAACATGAAAGCAGAAATTATTACTATAGGAGATGAGATTTTAATTGGTCAAATAGTAGATACCAATTCACAATGGATGGGTGCCGAATTGAATAAAATAGGGGTTTCTGTTTATCAAATTTCATCTATTCAAGACGACAAACAGCACATTTTAAATGCTTTAAAGGAAGCGCAAGAACGAGCTGATATTGTGTTGATTACGGGCGGATTGGGCCCCACCAAAGATGATATTACCAAACATACTATAGCGGCGTACTTTAATGATCAATTGGTTTTAAATGAATCGGTTGTGAAGCATATCAAACAATTGTTTGAAACCTATAACATCCCTTTTGGCGAGTCGAACCGCTTGCAAGGAATGCTGCCAACCAAAGCAACTTATCTTAAGAATGAAGTGGGAACAGCACCTGGGATGTGGTTTCACGAAAATGAAACATTTTTTATTTCCATGCCCGGTGTGCCAAACGAAATGAAGCATTTGATGCAAACGAAAGTGCTGCCTAAAATACAGCAAGAATTTAATTTACCTTTTATCATTCATAAAACCATCATGACTTATGGGCAAGGAGAAAGCCTAATAGCAGAACGAATAGCGGACTTCGAAGACAACTTGCCTTCCTCTATTAAATTGGCCTACTTGCCAAACTACGGACGAGTTCGATTGCGTTTAACCGCGAAAGGAGATCATAAAGAAATTTTAGAAACCACCTTGGCAGATTTGATTGAACAATTGTATCTATTATTGCCAGACATCATTTCGGGTATTGATGAGTCGGGTACTATAGAGAAAAAAGTAGGCGATTTGTTGGTTGAAAGAAATGAAACCCTATGTACAGCTGAAAGTCTCACTGGAGGTAGAATTGCGGCAACTTTGGTCGAGGTTCCAGGTGCTTCCGCATATTTTAAGGGGAGTTTGGTGGTATATTCGGCTGCATTAAAACAAGACCTTCTTGGGATCTCTAAAGAGATGATAGATCAATACACGGTAGTAAGTAAAGAAGTTGCAGCTCAAATGGCAGTACAAGCACGATTGAAATTGCAAACAGATTATGCCATTGCAGTTACTGGAAACGCAGGTCCCACAACCGATCACAATGATAAGAGTGTGGGTCTGGTGTATATTTCTATTGCCTCGAAAGAAGGTGTTTCTACGCACGAGTTTCACTATGGACAGCCCAGAGAAAAAGTTATAAAAAGAACAGTGAATAAAGCCCTTGAATTATTCGTAAAAGAAATTCAAAAAAAATTTGCGAAATAGTTTTGTTTGAACTCAAAAAAATATGTAAATTTGCACCTCGTTTAGAGATAATACAATAAAAACGATCCAGAAGATGTCAAAAGTTTGTGAATTAACAGGAAAAAAAGCGATGGTTGGGAACAATGTTTCTCATGCTTTGAATAGAACCAAAAGAAAATTTAACGCTAATCTTATGACCAAGCGTTTCTACATACCAGAAGAAGATAGATGGGTAACACTTAAAATATCTGCATCTGCGTTAAAAAACATTAATAGAAAAGGTATTTCTGCAGTTATTAAGGACGCGAAAGCGAACGGATTTTTAACGAAGTAATTTCCCCTCAATAAAAATATACAGAGATGGCAAAAAAAGGAAACAGAGTCCAAGTAATTTTAGAGTGTACAGAACACAAAGGAACTGGTTTACCAGGAACTTCAAGATATATTACTACTAAGAATAAGAAAAATTCTCCTGATAGAATGGAAATTAAGAAATTCAATTCTATCCTAAAGAAAATGACAATTCATAAAGAAATTAAATAAGAAGGAACATGGCAAAGAAATCAGTAGCATCGTTACAGACAGGAGCAAAAAGATTAAGTAAAGCTATAAAAATGGTAAGATCTCCAAAAACAGGAGCTTACATGTTTGTAGAAACAATCATAGACCCTTCAAAAGTAGATAGCTTTTTAGCAAAAAAGTAATCATCTTCACACATCATATAAAGCTACTTTCTAATTTTGAGAGTAGCTTTTTTTTATATCTTTACGTTTCAGTTTTTATAGATAAACGCAAGCGTTTCCAGAAAGCTTGTATTGAATCGTATATTTAAAAAGCATGCAATGAGATTGATCAATTAGTTTTACAAATAGATCACATTTTTAGCGCACAAGAAATAGCATACACACCATGAGTTTTTTTAAAAATATATTTTCAAAAGAAAAAAAAGAAACCTTAGACAAGGGCTTAGAAAAAACCAAAACAAGTTTTTTTTCAAAGCTTTCTGTAGCGGTTGCAGGTAAATCGAAAGTTGACGAGGATGTTTTAGACAACTTAGAAGAAATTCTAGTGGCATCAGATGTTGGTGTTGCAACTACCCTTAAAATCATAACGAGAATAGAAGAACGAGTTGCCAAAGATAAATACCTTGGTACAGAAGCCTTAAATCAAATTTTACATGAAGAAATTGCAGGCTTATTATCTGAAACCAATTTGGTAGATGAAACCGAATTTACAATTCCTGCAAACCAAAAACCTCATGTAATTATGGTTGTTGGTGTTAACGGAGTTGGAAAGACGACTACAATTGGGAAATTGGCAAGTCAGTTCAAAAAACACGGATTTAAAGTTGTTTTGGGAGCGGCAGATACTTTTAGAGCGGCGGCCATAGATCAATTACAAGTTTGGGCAGACAGAACAGAGGTTCCAATTGTTCGTCAAGAAATGGGCTCAGATCCTGCCTCTGTAGCTTTTGACACCTTGACTTCAGCCGTAACTCAAAATGCAGATGTGGTCATTATAGATACAGCAGGGCGCTTGCATAATAAAGTCAACTTGATGAATGAATTGACAAAAATCAAACGTGTCATGCAAAAAGTGGTTGCAGATGCACCACATGAAGTGTTATTGGTCTTGGATGGTTCAACTGGTCAAAATGCATTTGAACAAGCAAAACAATTTACAAAAGCCACCGAAGTAACTTCTTTGGCAGTGACAAAATTGGATGGAACTGCAAAAGGAGGGGTAGTTATTGGAATTTCAGATCAATTTAAAATACCTGTAAAATATATTGGAGTAGGAGAAGGAATCGACGACTTGCAAGTATTTAATAAACATGAATTTGTAGATTCATTTTTTAAATAGATTTCAAAAGAACACATTTTTAACTCCTTTTACTTCCTTGTAAAAGGAGTTTTTTTGTTGACTAATTTTTAGAGTTTTCTTTCTTCTTTTTGAGTTCTTATCCTATATTTGGTAGCGACTCTAAATTGAGAAGTAGAAAACTTTTTTTTAGGAGAATTTTAAAGAATTAAATTTGAATGATTTATCTTTGTAGAAGTTAAAAAAAGAAAATGACATTAATAAAATCAATCTCTGGTATTCGAGGAACTATTGGAGGCGGTACAGGTGATAACTTAACACCAATAGATGCGGTGAAGTTTGCAGCAGCCTACGGAGCTTTTATCAAGCAACGAAATTCAGCAAAAAAAAATGTAAAAGTAGTTATAGGTAGAGATGCTCGTATCTCTGGAAAAATGATCTCGAGTTTGGTCGCCAACACCTTGGTAGGTTTGGGGATCGATGTTATAGATCTAGGCTTGTCTACTACACCTACGGTAGAGGTGGCGGTTCCTTTAGAAAAGGCAGATGGGGGAATAATTCTTACAGCTTCTCACAATCCAAAACAATGGAATGCCTTAAAGTTACTCAATGAAAAGGGGGAGTTTTTGAATGGATCTGAAGGTGAAAAAATATTAGAATTGGCAGAGCGTGAAAATTTCTCATTTGCTGAGGTTGATGATTTAGGAAGTTATACAAAAGACAGTTCCTATTTAGAAAAACACATTCAAGAAGTTTTAAACTTAGACTTGGTAGATGTAGAAGCCATTCAAAAAGCAAATTTTAAAGCAGTAGTCGATGGGGTTAACTCAACGGGAGGGATCTTTATTCCTGCTTTGTTAAAAGAACTCAATGTTGCCTGTGTAGAATTGTATTGTACTCCTAACGGAGAGTTTCCACACAATCCTGAACCATTAAAAGAGCATTTGACCGATATTTCTAATTTGGTCGTACAAGAAAAAGCCGATTTCGGTATTGTGGTGGATCCCGATGTAGATCGATTGGCATTGATTTGTGAAGATGGTTCTATGTTTGGTGAAGAATATACCTTAGTTGCTTGTGCAGACTATGTTTTAGGACGTTTGGGGGGAGGAAATACCGTTTCTAACCTGTCTTCCTCAAGAGCCTTACGAGATATCACCCAGCAGCACGGAGGGAAGTATACTGCCAGTGCTGTAGGAGAGGTAAATGTGGTACTCAAAATGAAAGAAACCCAAACAGTAATTGGTGGAGAAGGAAATGGTGGCATCATCTATCCAGCTTCGCATTATGGACGAGATTCGTTGGTGGGAGTCGCTTTGTTTTTATCACATCTGGCACATCAAAAAGTATCGTGTAAAGCGTTAAGAGATGGGTATCCAAGTTATTTTATGAGTAAGAATAAAATTCAATTAACGCCAGCTATTGACGTTGACCAAATTTTAGAATCCATGTCAACTCTTTATGAAAATGAAGAGGTAAATACCATCGATGGTGTGAAAATTGATTTTGCAGATGAATGGATTCACCTTCGAAAATCAAATACAGAGCCAATTATTAGAATTTATACGGAAGCAAGCTCACAAGAAGCTGCAGATCATTTAGCGTTGCGATTTATCAATGAAATTAAGGAGATCATTAAATAATTTAACAGAAATTATGAGCATAAAGAGTGGAATTTTATGGGGACTCCTTTTTAGTTTTTCATCGTTGCTAGGCCAAGAAGTTACAGAACTTTCGAAACCAAAAAAAAGTGCCAATAAGGGTAAATTCTTTGTGTATTGGGGGTGGAATTGGGCAAGTTATACCGACTCAGATATCCGATTTAAAGGATCGGATTATGATTTTACTCTCTCAAACGTGAGAGCTCAAGACCGGCAAACAAAATTTTCTGTGAATGATTATTTCAACCCGGTAAATATCACCATTCCACAAACCAATTATAGAATTGGCTATTTCTTTAAAGAGCACTATACCATTTCGGTGGGAGTAGATCATATGAAATATGTCATGATTGCAGATCAAAAGGTTCAAATTAATGGAGAAATTAACACTGGAAATCCGACTTACGATGGTAGCTATGTCAATCAAGAAATTCAGTTAGCAAAAGATTTTTTACAATTTGAACATACAGATGGGTTGAATTATGTGAACCTAGAGCTAAAACGTTTTGACAATATTGATCATTGGTTGGGATTGGATTTAGAAAATTTACAAATAAATCTTACTGAAGGATTTGGAGCAGGGGTCTTGTATCCGAGAACAGACACCACATTGTTGGGGAAAGAAAGACACGATAATTTTCACTTATCTGGATGGGGAATTTCTGTTGGAGCAGGATTGAATATTACTTTTTTGAAGCATTTTTATATTCAAACAGATTATAAAATTGGATATATAAACATGCCTGATATTAAAACCTCATTAAGTTCTTTAGATTCGGCCTCTCAACAATTTTTGTTTTTTCAAAACAATATTTTAATCGGAGGAAAATTCAAGGTATTTTAGGTGTAATAAATGAATTTAGAACAGTTTTTCAGCCCATATAGAAAACAGATCATCGGTATCGATCAGACCTTTCAAACCCCTTATGGGTTGAAAAAAATGAGGTATACAGATTGGACTGCTAGTGGGAGGTTGTATGCGCCAATTGAGAATAAAATCACGCACCAATTCGGACCTTTTGTAGCAAATACACATACAGAAACTTCAACCTCTGGTGCTGCCATGACACTTGCGTATCGCGAAGCTCGAAAAATAATTAAGAATCATGTCAATGCTACTGATAACGATGTTCTCATAACTTCGGGTTCTGGGATGACGGGTGTTGTCAATAAATTGCAACGAATTTTAGGACTAAAAGTTTCAGAAGGTTTAAAAGTGCACACCAGCATTCCAGAAGATCTCAAACCGATTGTCTTTGTTTCTCATATGGAACACCATTCCAATCAGACTTCTTGGCTAGAAACAATTGCAGATGTAGAAGTTGTTCCTTGTGATGAGAATGGATTATTTTGCTTACAGAATTTTGAAAAAACAATTCTAAAATATCAGCATAGGAAAATTAAAATTGCCTCTATTACTGCCTGTTCCAATGTTACAGGAATTAAAACAGACTACCATAAAGTAGCAAAATTAATCCATCAATACAATGGACTGTGTTTTGTAGATTTTGCCTGCTCTGCACCCTATGTCGCTATTGATATGCATCCTGCAGCTACAGACGAGTATTTGGACGCTATCTTTTTTTCGCCACATAAATTTTTGGGGGGACCTGGTAGTTCTGGAGTTTTAATTTTTAATAAAAATCTTTATAAAAATACCGTTCCAGACAATCCGGGAGGAGGTACTGTAAGTTATACCAATCCGTGGGGGCAACATGATTATTTTCATGACGTTGAAGCCCGTGAGGATGGAGGAACTCCTGCATTTTTGCAAACAATTCGGGTTGCACTTTCGATTCAATTAAAAGAGCAAATGGGAACCGATAAAATTGAAAACCGTGAGGACGAAATCAATGAGGTTGTTTTTGAGACTTTGGAGAATTTACCTGGGGTCAAAATTTTAGCACCCGATCAAAAAAAACGAATGAGTATTTTTTCTTTTTATTTTGAAAAATACCATTTTAACTTGGTCGTAAAATTATTGAACGATCGTTTTGGAATGCAAACCCGCGGAGGTTGTTCTTGTGCGGGAACTTATGGTCACTTTTTATTGAATGTAGACCAAGAAACTTCCAATAGGATTAAAGGCCAAATTCTGGAAGGCTGCTCTACTCAAAAGCCTGGATGGATTCGGATGTCTCTTCATCCCACGATTTCTAATCAAGAAGTTGAATTTATCTGCAATTCATTACAAGAATTGGCAGTTCATATCGAAGAATGGTCAAAAGACTATCGTTACGACATTGAAAAAAATGATTTCGTTCACATTTCAGTTCCACCAGTTGAAACCGACTTGGTTGCAGATTGGTTTTCTTTGTAGTCCTTATTGAAAGGCTTCAGGTACTTTATCTCTGTGTTTAAAACGCTTGTGAGACCACAAATAGAGTTCGGGTTGCTTCATGATGTTTTTTTCTGTCAGTGCAATGTATTGGTCGGTAATTTCGTAATCGTTAAATTTCGTTGGAGTATCTGTTATCAATTGAAATTCCGTCTCATAATACCCTCGTTTAATTTTTCTCGTCACATAGTTGATCACCACCAAATCAAATTTCTTAGAGAGCATTTCGGCACCAGTATGCACAGGAACTTTTATTTCGAAAAAATCTCTCCAATAATACGTTTTATTAACTTGAGGAGATTGGTCGCTTAATAAGAGATAAGCTCCTTGGCTTTTTTCAGAGAATCTTTTTTGCATCCCTTTCACCATCTCAGAAGTTTTGTATCCAATACAACCAAACTTTTCTCTGGAGGCACGTACCCATTTTTCAAAATACCTATTGCTGAGTTTTGTATAGGCACCATAAATAGGACCGTCTAATACCAAAGGCAAACTTATAGACCACTCCCAATTTGCTTGATGGGCCCCTACCAAAGCAACACTTCGTTGTTTCTTGAAATATTCGTTAACCAATTCGGGATTTTTGTAAGCATATCGTTTTCGGATTTCTTTTTCGCTAATTGAAAAAGCTTTGATACTTTCCATAAATAAATCCGTAAAATGCGCAAAGAATTGTTTTGAGATGTTTGTTCTTTCTTCTTGTGTTTTGTTTGGAAAAGCCAATTGCAAGTTTTCCAAAACAACTTGTTTCCTATATCCAAAAACATGATAAATAAGAAAGTATAAGACGTCTGAAAGAAGGTATAATAGCCCCATTGGTGCTCTAGATAGTATCCAAATAATGGGGTATGAAATTGCAAATAAAAGAAACTGCATAAAGTTGTATTTATTCTGCAAATATCGTATTAAAATTAATAATGGAATCGTTTTCCTAAGTTCATTTTAGTATGTTTGTGAAAAGCTACAAAAATATGAATCAAGCCGTTTTATGTATCATTATTGCGAATGTAATCTCTTCTATGCAGGGTTTTAAAGATCCGTCGTTTTTAAACAAGTATAAATTTCAAGTGAGTAAAGTGCTTGCTGGCGAAAAAATAAGAACGTTGACTTCTGGATTTCTCCATGTAGATTGGGCACATCTTGGGTTTAATATGTATGCGTTGTATTTATTTGGACGAATAGTTACCAGCATGTTGGGGACTCCTTCTTTTTTACTCATTTATTTTGGAAGTTTGATTGCCGGAAGTTTGTATGCTTTGCAATACCATAAAAACGAACCCTATTATAGTGCAGTGGGGGCCTCGGGTGCCGTTACAGGAATCGTTTATGCTTCTATTTTATTATATCCAGAAATGGAACTGTATCTCTTTTTTGTTCCGATTCCGATACCGGGCTATATTTTTGGAATCGGTTATTTGTTGTATTCTATATATGGAATGAAAAGACAAGTCGGAAATGTGGGGCATTCTGCACATTTGGGAGGTGCGATGGGAGGCTTTGTTCTTACTCTTTTGGTAAGCCCCGAGCTATTTTCTACCCATACATTTATGGTTGCTGTATTGACAGTTCCAATTGTTTTATTGCTACTTTTTGGAAATCGTTTAAAAGACTTGTAGTCATCCGTTTCTTAATTGACTCACTAGTAATGAATTCTCTTTGTTGGGTTTAAAACTCCAATTTGAGTGCAAAAAAAAGACTTCATGGATTCATGAAGTCTTTTGAGCGAAAGACCGGGTTCGAACCGGCGACATTCAGCTTGGAAGGCTGACGCTCTACCAACTGAGCTACTTTCGCGTGGTAAAGAGCCACAAAGATAGAATCATTTTTAACTTAAACAATCTTTTTTTGTAAAAATTTATGAATATTTTGCTCTCTCTTGCAGTATACTTTAAAAGTGAAATGCACCAATAAGAGTGCCTTTATTGACTTGAAATTCATTGTTTTTCCCTAACTAGATCTCAATTGCCTCACTACCCATTACTTGCATGTATTTGGGAAGTGAGATTTTGTTTTTTTTATTTTTAATTACAACTAAATCTTATCTTAAGAATGATTGAGTGGAAGTAGAGCCAGAAGGAATCATTTTTTTAAAAGTTTTCAAAACTACCTTTTGGTGTAATCATTTAATGTAAGCTTCCCCTAATTAGTACTGTTTAAATTTTTACTATTATCACATTTAATGATATTTTGAGCTATAAATCAAGTTTTTATCGCTCAAAATTGTTTTTTATAAGAAAAATGGGAGTTATTAGCGTAGAAAAGAACAATAATAGTAGTTGTCTAAAAATAAAAAAGCAATTACATAAACAATGTAACTGCTTTTTTTTTGTAGCGAAAACGGGATTTGAACCCGTGACCTCAGGGTTATGAATCCTGCGCTCTAACCAACTGAGCTACCTCGCCATTTTGTCCTTTGAGGCTGCAAATATAATCGAATTTTGCAGACTAGCAAGAGCTGGTTTTAAAATTTTTTTAAAATAGAATAAATAACTATATTGTGAGCTCAATAAAAAAGCAATGGAAAAAATAAAATACGAAATTGAGATTCCTATACATGCTTCTCCAAGAATGTTGTATCAATATATTTCTTCACCGTCTAATTTGCAAGAATGGTTTGCAGACAAGGTGAACTCTAGGGGTAAGATTTTTAGTTTCTTTTGGGAAGATGTTGAAGAAAAAGCAGAATTGATTACCAAAAAAGCAGATGATCGAATCCGATTCAAATGGTTGGAAAGTGAGGATGATGATAGTTATTTTGAGATTAAAATTCAGGTAGATGCACTTACCAAAGATGTTTCATTAATCATTACAGATTTTGCCGATGATGAAGATGAAGTTGAAGAATCAAAACAACTTTGGGAGAATCAAATTGACGAACTTAAACATACCATTGGAGCATAGTTCTGCAACGGAAAAGAATCTGAAACTCGACAAATCGTCGGGTTTTTTTATGCCGCATTCTAACAAAAAACAGTAATTTTACGCTTTTAAAAAAACCGATAGATGATAAATTTCAACGGCGATCTCGTCCATTCAGATCAGTTCACTTTCACAAAAGATAATAGGGCATTTAAATACGGTGATGGTCTTTTTGAAACCGTAAAAGTAGCCCAGAATACTGTTGTTTTTTGGGAAGATCATTATTTTCGACTCATGGCTTCTATGCGAATGTTGCGTATGAAAATTCCCATGTCTTTTACCTTAGAGTTTTTGGAAAATGAAATTCTAAAAACGGTACGAGTTCAAGATATGGCAACCTCCTATCGAGTGCGTTTGAGTGTCTTTAGAAAAGATGGTGGTTTGTACACACCAGCGACCAATGATATTGATTATTTAGTAGAAGTATCGCCAATCAAAGTGCAAGAAAAAGGAAGTTATACCATCGATTTGTACAAAGATTTTTACAATTATTCAGGATTACTTTCTACAGTCAAAACAAACAATAGAATGCTCAATACTCTAGCAAGTGTATTTGCAGATGAAAACGATTTGGACAATGCCATCCTTTTGAATGAAAATAAAGGGGTTGTAGAAGCGACCAATGGTAATATTTTTATTGTAAAAAATCATGTTATTAAAACACCTGCGCTGACAGAAGGTTGTATC
>Ga0257120_1001306_pt1 | contig 16653 bp, 11 predicted proteins | sample SI106_10metaG_FD_190153 | JGI IMG/M metagenome (GOLD analysis project Ga0257120, IMG submission 190153) | Marine microbial communities from Saanich Inlet, British Columbia, Canada - SI106_10 | ecosystem: Environmental > Aquatic > Marine > Inlet | place: Canada: British Columbia | collected... | reverse complement strand
AAGTACTTCAAAACCCCGCAAACTAGGATATGACAAAGTCATCATGCAAGCAGGTGGAATTGGATATGGAAAGGCAGATCAAGCTCTCAAAGACATTCCTAAAAAAGGAGACAAAATCGTAATTTTAGGGGGTGAAAACTACCGAATTGGAATGGGTGGTGCTGCAGTGTCCTCTGCAGATACTGGAGAATTTGCCTCAGGAATTGAATTGAACGCCGTACAGCGCTCCAATCCAGAAATGCAAAAACGTGCTGCCAATGCGGTTCGTGGAATGGTAGAAAGCGACGATAACTTTATTGTATCGATTCATGACCATGGTGCTGGTGGACATCTAAATTGTTTGTCAGAATTGGTAGAAGATACCGGTGGTAGCATTGATTTAGACAAATTACCTGTTGGAGACCCTACCTTATCTGCAAAAGAAATTATCGGAAACGAATCTCAAGAAAGAATGGGATTGGTCATTGCTGAAAAGCACGTAGAAACCTTACAAAAAATTGCCGAACGAGAGCGTTCACCAATGTATACCGTTGGAGAAGTAACTGGAAACAACCGATTTACTTTTGAGTCTAAAACCAAAGGAGACAAACCAATGGACTTGGCCTTGGAAGATATGTTTGGTTCTTCACCCAAAACCATACTTACCGATAATACTGTAGTAAGAAGTTATAAAAATCCTCGCTACAAAAACAAAAACATCTCCAACTATTTAGAACAAGTCTTACAGCTAGAAGCTGTTGCTTGTAAAGACTGGTTAACCAATAAAGTAGACCGTTGTGTGGGAGGTAAAGTTGCCAAACAACAATGTGTGGGTGCTTTGCAAATACCCTTGAACAATGTAGGGGTAATGGCATTGGATTATCACGGAAAAGAAGGAGTTGCAACTTCAATTGGGCACTCTCCTATTTCAGGGTTAATTCATCCTGAAGCAGGAAGTAGAAATTCTATTGCAGAAGCATTGACCAATATCATTTGGGCACCTTTAAAAGATAATTTAACCTCTGTATCCCTATCCGCTAACTGGATGTGGCCTTGTAAGAATGAAGGAGAAGATGCTCGTTTGTTCAAAGCAGTAAAAGCCGTTTCTGAGTTCTCTATCGAATTGGGAATCAATGTTCCAACTGGGAAAGATTCACTTTCTATGAAACAGAAATATCCTGATGGAGAAGTCATTTCTCCAGGAACAGTAATCATTTCTGCGGCTGCCAATTGTAGCGAAATTAGTAAGGTAGTAGAACCTGTTTTACAACTCAATGGAGGGAAAATTTACTACATCAACTTCTCTCAAGACGAATTCAAGTTGGGAGGAAGTTCTTTTTACCAAGTATTGAATGCCATAGGAAGCGATGCACCTGATATAAAAAATGCAAACTTTGTAAAAAATGCCTTCAATACCATTCAAACATTAATTAAAGAAGGGAAAATCGTTGCAGGTCACGATGTTGCTTCCGGTGGATTGATTACGACCTTACTAGAAATGTGTTTTGCAGAAGTACAATTAGGAGCAGATTTCAATATTTCGTCACTCAATGAAGAAGACGCGATTAAGGTTTTATTTGCTGAAAACTCAGGAATTGTTTTCCAAGCAGATGCAACTGTAGAAGCGGTATTCACAGAAAATAATATCGAGTTTTTCACGATTGGAACTGTCAATACTTCAGGAAAGGTTCAGATCCAAAATAACGAAGAGCAATTTACCTTTGAGGTTGCAGCGATGAGAGACGTTTGGTACAAGACCTCTTTCCTACTCGATCAAAGACAAACAGCCAATGGCTTAGCAAAAGACCGTTTTGATAACTATAAAAAACAACCCTTACAATACAGCTTTCCACAAAATTTTAGCGGGAAATTAAAAGAGGTGGTTGGAAGTGACTACAAAAAACCCAAAGCTGCCATAATTAGAGAAAAAGGTTCCAATTCTGAGCGCGAAATGGCTAATGCCATGTATTTGGCAGGTTTTGATGTAAAAGATGTACACATGACCGATTTGATTTCGGGCCGTGAAACATTAGAAGACATTCAATTTATTGGAGCTGTTGGTGGGTTTTCAAATTCAGATGTATTAGGTTCTGCCAAAGGTTGGGCAGGTGCATTTAAATACAATACCAAAGCGAACAAGGCTTTGAAAAATTTCTTTAAAAGAGAAGACACCCTTTCTGTTGGTATTTGTAATGGAGCCCAGCTTTGGATGGAGCTAGATCTCATCTATCCAGCACATAAAGTACATGGAAAATTGGTTCATAACGACTCTCAAAAACACGAGTCCTCTTTTACTTCAGTAAAAATACAAGAAAACAACTCGGTAATGCTATCTTCTTTGGCAGGTACCGAATTGGGAGTATGGATTTCTCATGGAGAAGGAAAATTCAATTTACCAGAAACAGAAGAAAACTATCACATTGTTGCAAAATACGGGTATGAAGGCTATCCAAACAATCCAAATGGTTCCGATTTCAACACAGCCATGTTGTGTGATGTAACAGGACGTCATTTGGTAACCATGCCTCATATAGAGCGCTCTACCTTTCAATGGAACTGGGCAAACTACCCTGCGGGAAGAAAAGATGAAGTATCCCCTTGGCTAGAGGCTTTTGTGAATGCACGAAAATGGATCAATGCAAAAAAATAATCCATTCTAAACTAAAAATCAAAAGCAAACTTCCTCAAAAAAGTTTGCTTTTTTTTACAACACTGTCACATTTTTTGACAACTAGGGTCATTAGTGTAGAAACTCTTTACAATGAATCAAATGAATATGAAAATTACGCTTGTCAATTTTTCACTTCTTTTCTCAGGAATCATTAGTTATGGGCAACAAGAAATTGAAGCTTCAAAAATTCTAAGAGACCTCAAAAACGGAAAATCTATTGCCTATCAAAATGCAACGATTGTAGGTGCTTTGGACTTTACCTTCAAAGAAGATGCAAAAGAAAAACACCGCAAAAAGGAATACAGTTGGTTCAACTGGTTCAAAAATGGTTCTACCAATGCAATCGAAAAAATCATTGAAACCAAGGTTTCCTTTGTCAATTGTATCTTGGAAGGGGACGTGCTAGCGTACATCCCAGATGAAAATTCTGGATACACCTACATTGCAAATTTTGAGGAGGATTTAATTTTTAAAAATTGCACCTTCAAACAAAAAGCGCTTTTCAAATATTCCAAATTCTTTCAAAATTCAGATTTTTCTGGATCAAAATTTGAAGATGACAGCTCATTTAAATATGCTAAATTTGAACGAGAAGCACTATTTGACAGTACCGTTTTCCACGAAGTATCTACTTTTAAATATGCGTATTTTAAAGATCATGCCAATTTTTCAAAGTCCCTCTTCAAAGACACAGCTATTTTTAAATACTCCACATTTACTCAAGGAGTATCCTTTAAAAACACACAATTTGAAGACAATCTCAATATAAAATATGCCACGATAGAAGGTCATTTTAATAGTGAAGGAATGAGAGTTACCTATGATATCGACTCAGAATATACTAAAATCAATGGGAAAAGTTTTAGCAACTATTTGATCGACAAAAATTAGCTCTAAAAATCAAAAAATGAGGCTGATTCTATAATTTCAGCATTCATCACAGAGTCGTATTCAAAATAAAAAACACACAAGGTTCGTTTCCTCAGAAGCGAGCCTTCTTTTTGTCTGGAATTCTTTTCTTATATTGCTGTAAATATTCCCCTATGAAACCAACACGCCTTTTTGATTTTGCCTATCATCAACTAGAAAATCACTCACAAGAAAACTGTTTTCTTTACAAAGAAAATCAGCACTGGAAAAACATCAGTACTAAAGAATACATTGCACAAGCACATCAAGTAAGTGCCTCTTTATTGGAATTGGGTATTCAAAAGAATGATAAGATTGCTGTAATCACAGCAAACAACAATCCCAATTGGCATATTTTAGATATTGGATTGCTGCAAATTGGAGCACAAAATGTTCCCTTATATGCGACTCTTTCCGAAAAGGATTATGCCTATGTATTGAATCATTCTGATGCAAAATACTGTTTTGTATCGGATGAAGAACTGTACGATAAAGTACAGAAAGTACGCAGTCAAACACAGGTTCAAAAAGTATTTTATTTAAAGGAAACCGATACAGATAGGGGCTGGAATGCCTTTTTAGACATCGGAAAAAATACCGATCAATCTGAAGCAATTGCACAATTACAACAAAATGTACTCCCCGAAGATCTGGCTACCATCATTTATACTTCAGGAACTACAGGAACTCCCAAAGGAGTAATGCTGTCACATCAAAATATTGTTGACAATATTTTCAAAACCCATGCGGTTCTCGCCTTAGCAGAAGATCACAAAAGAATCATCAGCTACTTGCCTATCTGTCATATTTTTGAGCGATCGGCATCCTATTATTATCAATATATGGGTTATCAAGTCTATTTTGCAGAAAGTATTGAACAATTAGGCGATACCATTCGAGAAATACAACCCCATTTTTTGGCAGTAGTTCCGCGATTGTTAGAGAAAATTTACGACAAAATTATTGCCAAAGGAAGCCTGCTAACAGGCATCAAAAAAAACTTATTCTTTTGGGCAATTTCATTGGGAGAACAATTTGAACCTTACCATCAAAATGGAAAATGGTACGATTTTAAATTGCGCATCGCACGAAAACTCATTTTCTCGAAATGGCAAGAAGCACTGGGCGGACATTTAGAATTTATGCTCAGCGGAAGTGCTCCTTTGCAGGGCCGTTTGATCCGTGTTTTTATGGCAGCTGGAATTCCAATTTTTGAAGGCTACGGAATGACCGAGTCATCCCCTGCAATTACACTGAACGAGTTCAAAAACAAAGGACTAAAGATTGGTACAGTAGGAAAAGCCCTAAAAGGGTTGGAACTTAAAATTGCTGCCGACGGAGAAGTTTTGATGAAAGGTTCTACCGTAATGATGGGCTATTATAAAAATGAAGAAATGACTCAGAAAACCATCATTGATGGATATTTGCATACGGGAGATATTGGCGAAATTGATGCTGAAGGATTTTTAACAATTACCGATCGGAAAAAAGAAATGTTTAAAACTTCCGGTGGAAAATACATTGCTCCCTCTGTTTTAGAAAACGAATTAAAACAATCTCGTTTTATAGAACAAATAATGATTATAGGCGAATCGGAAAAAATGCCCGCAGCCATCTTGCAAGTAAATTTTGAATTCGCCAAAGAATGGGCGCTTCGAAAAAACTTGGATGCCACAAGCATTCTTACCAACCAGCAATTCCTCGATCAAATAGCAGAAGAAATTCACCTCCATAACCAAAAATTTGGAAAATGGGAACAAATTAAAAAGTTTGAAATTACCCCCGATGAATGGACCATAGAAGCAGGTCATCTTACTCCTACCATGAAAATGAAACGGAAAATAATTAAAGAAAAATACCACGATTTGTACCTAAAAATATATAATTCTTAATTTTTTAATACAAATCTTATTCATTTGCCAATTCAAGAGAAATTACCTAATTTGCCAAACACAAATAAAAAGAAGTATGTCCGCTGAAATTACAAGAATATTTGACTTTCCATACTACCAATTGGAAGAGTACAATCTACCAAGTGCTTTTTCTACAAAACACAATGGAAAATGGGAAACCATTTCCACCCAAGAATACATCAATCAAGCCAATGCAATCAGTAGAGGCTTGTTGCAATTGGGGGTACAAGCCAACGACAAAATCGCCATTATTTCATCAAACAACAGAACCGAATGGAACATTTGTGATATTGGAATTTTACAAATTGGTGCGCAAAATGTACCTATTTATCCTACCATTTCTAAAGAAGATTACGAATATGTACTCAATCACTCTGAAGCAACCTATATATTTGTTTCCGATCAAGAAGTTGTAGACAAAATCAATCTCATCAAAGCAAACACACAACTCAAAGGTGTTTTTACCTTTGATGCTATTGAAGGGGAAAGAAATTGGAAAGAGGTAAAAACCTTGGGAGAAGACATGAGTCTTCAGCCCCAAGTAGAAGCACATAAAAACAAGGTACAACCTGAAGATTTAGCGACCTTAATCTATACTTCTGGAACTACTGGAAAACCAAAGGGCGTGATGCTAAGCCACAACAATATTGTAACCAATGTGTTGGCTAGTAAAAAAAGAGTTCCTTTGGCCTACGGAAAAGACAAAGCACTAAGTTTCTTGCCCGTATGTCATATTTTTGAACGCATGATATTGTATCTATACCAATACTGCGGTGTACATGTCTATTTTGCAGAATCTTTAGAAAAACTAAGCGAAAATGCCCAGGAAGTCAAACCACAAGTCATGACCGCTGTGCCGCGGTTGTATGAAAAAATCTATGATAAAATCATAGCAAAAGGAGCCGATTTGACTGGAATCAAAAAACGCTTGTTCTTTTGGGCAGTAGATTTGGGTCTAAAATACGAACCCTATGGTGCAAATGGTTGGTGGTACGAAAAGCAATTGGGCTTGGCAAAAAAATTAATTTTCTCGAAATGGCAAGCTGCCTTGGGAGGAGAACTGAAACTAATGGTTTCGGGTTCTGCTGCCTTACAGCAACGCCTGACTCGTATATTTACTGCGGCAGGAATGCCAATTATGGAAGGATATGGACTCACAGAAACCTCACCCGTAGTTTCTGTAAATTGTGTAGAAAACGGCGGATTTAGAGTAGGAACCGTTGGGAAAATTGTAGAAAATGTAAGCATTAAAATTGCAGAAACTGGAGAGATCTTAGTAAAAGGACCCAATGTAATGATGGGCTATTACAAAGATCCAGAAAAAACAGCAGAAGTCATTCAAGACGGATATTTTCATACTGGAGACAAAGGAGAACTTGACATTGACGGATTTTTAACCATTACAGGAAGAACCAAAGAAATGTTTAAAACCTCTGGAGGTAAATATGTGGTGCCACCATTATTGGAAGGAGAATTGAAACAATCTCGATTTATAGAACAGGTAATGGTGATTGGTGAAGGGCAAAAAATGCCAGCAGCATTAATTCAACCCAACTTTGATTTTATTCGAGAATGGATAGACCGCAAAAAACTTACAATTGGTAAAACCAATGAAAAAATCATCGCTTCTAAAGAAGTTCAAGATCGAATTCAACAAGAAGTAGATCTTTGCAATAGGCATTTTGGAAAATGGGAACAAATAAAAGTTTTTAGACTCACCAAAGAAGAATGGTCTATAGACGCAGGACATTTGACACCGACCATGAAAATGAAGCGTGCCATCATCCTAAAAATTTACAAAGACTTATACGACGATATCTACGCTCAATAATCTTTAAAAGCACTCCAAACGGAGTGCTTTTTTTTTGATCTTTTATTAGGCTTTTTCTTCTAAAAAAAAACTCTTTCAATTCAAAATTGAGCGGTTTCACTTTACACTAAAACGAGAGAAAAAAAGATAACCTGAACTACAAATTATTGATTTTTCAAAAAACAATATCATGCAGTTGTTCCGTTAAATACCCCCAATTATTCTTTATAAAGCCCACTTATTGATTAGTTCCTAACTATTACATATTCTATACATATATTTAATCAATAATTGCACTCGCAATAATATGTGATATAATTGCAATAGGGTTATTCAGTTGTTGGCAACAAGGCTAAAAAAAACAGAACGGTTAGAAAAGGGCTGACCACCCATAGTGACAAACAAAACAAAAATTTAAGGAATTGTTTCCGCCATTCACAATTTCTAAACCTATTTTTAACTTTTGAATGGTATAACTTTAAATTAATATTTTATGAAAACTTTAGAATTAAATCAAATGGAAGTTTTGCAAGGAGGTAAAGCTTGTCAAGAACAATTAGCTTACGGTGTGGGGCTTATGTTAGGAGGCCTTCTTTTAGGAACAGTGACTTTTGGGTTAGGAGCCGTCGTTGCTATTGCAGGTTATGGAATTGGATGGAATGGAGCTAGAGGGCATTGTTCATAAACTTTAAAAACATTATAATTATGAGACATTTAGAATTAGAAGAAATGGAAAACATTGTTGGTGATGGTATGGGTAGCGCTTTCTGTAAAGGAGTAGGAACAGCAGGTGCAATTTATGGTGTTGGAGCTGGACTTACTGCAATAGGAGTTGCTAATTTTTGGAATCCGGTTGGTTGGGTAACCCTTGCACAAGTCCAGGAAAAAAGTAAAAACCTTCCTTTTTCAAGCCGATGTAAGGGATGCCATACAAAAATAGCTTGGGTGCTGTATTGTTTTTTTGAGAGGATTACATAGGACCCAATGCCCTTTGTGAGGGGCACTCATTTCAGAAAACACAAAACCAAGGGCTTTTAGCACGCATTCAAGTCCTCCCTCGCTACGTGCCTGGGCTACTCTGGAAGTTCTTCCTCCAATAAGACAATCGCTGCCTTGCTGGTGAGGGTTACATTTCCGGCTGTTACTGTTAGTGTTTGTTGCGAATAGGCATCTCTCAATAGAGTTCCATCCGCAAATAGAGAAGCAACAGGTATTGTTTTTTGCCCTAAGGGGAGTTCCATCCCTACAATGAGCTTGTCGTTGTTTCGTACTCTCGAAAATATCACACCAGTATCACTTGAAATCGATTCATGCTTCCCTGCTCCCACTGCGGGATGATTTGCTCTAAACTGACCTATTTTTTGCCAATGCTGTAAAATCGCTTGGGTGTCTGCATCATTTTTGATCTTGTCCCAGTTCATCAGCGAACGTAAGTTGGCATCTCCCGTAGCCGTTGGCACGATCAATTCTCTTGCAGATTCGTCACCGTAATATACCTGAGAAGTTCCTGGGGTGAGCAATAATAATTCTGCCGTTTTGATAGAATTTGTACGCTCACGATCAAAAGGTTGTCCATCATCATGAGAAGTCATATAGTTTAACACTCCATAGTCTTTTAAGCTGCTGTTTAAGATAGAGTCGTATTTAAAAAACACCTCCTTAGCGGCCATTTGCTGTGCATTCCATTTAAGATCAAAATTGATCAAACTCTGAAAGGCATTGTCAAAATAATTTACTTTTTTATCTCCAAAATCGTAGGTAGTACCTGTTGATATTCCGTAGTTATAGACCTCTCCTACCAGATAAAAGTCGTTGTTGTCTAGTACTTTTTCTGGATGATTTTTCTTATACTGAGCAAAAGAATAATCGCATTCTTTACTAAATTCTTGCCAAACATATTCTTTTGCGTGTTTTACAGTATCTACACGATACCCATCAATTCCAAACTCTGTAATATAATCTGTCAGCCATTTCATGATGTAAAAACGAGGGGCTCTTGGATGGCCTGTTCTTGCAAAAAACGCATCCAATTCCTCCATTTCTTGTGCATATCGTCCTTCTGCTTTCCACTTGGCAACCAATTGCGGAGGCAGTGCTACATTCTCGTTACTGTCGGTACGAATGTCTGGCAAATTCTTGACCAGTGTGCAGCTGGTGGTTTTTTCGTAATTAGAATAGTCGCATTGTGGAGCAGTTCTGACCCAGCTTTCTGGCCAAACAGGATCTTCTTCGGTCACTGGCCCTGTATGATTGATGACCGCATCCAACAAAATTCGAATTCCATTTTTGTGGGCAGTAGCAACCAGTGTACTCAAATCTTCTTTGGTTCCAAAATTAGGGTCTATGGCCGTCCAATCTTTGGTCCAATACCCATGATAGCCATAACTTTTCCCTGTTCCTTCATCGGTACCAGCATGAATTTGCTCCACAATAGGTGTCAACCAAATGGCATTGATGCCCAATTGCGTAAAGTAACCTTCCTTGATTTTTTGAGTAATCCCTTTCAAATCTCCACCTTGAAAACCTCTTAGAGTAGCGGCATCGTCTGTTCTATTAAAATTGTGGTCATTGCTTGGATCTGCATTTTGAAATCTATCGGTCAATAAAAAATAAATATTTGCACCTTCCCAAACAAATTCCTTTTGATTTGCTGAAGGTGTCAATTGCTTTTCTGAAGTCGGTTTGCAGCTCATAAAAGCAGCTATACTGATCAATACTAGTATTTTTTTCATCGGGTGTCTTTATTTTAAAGGATCAATTGTAAGCTCTTTTTTCTTAAGAATCACAAATTGACGCTGCATATATTCTGTTTAATTGATTAAAATTTTATAGGTAGAAGCATCCATTTGGAACTGCTTTCCTTTGATTTCCAGAGATTCTCCAGACATAAAATCGGTAAAACTTCCTTTTCCTGAAAGGACCACTTCTGAAGGGTTTTTAGAAAAATTTGCAATGAATAAAAGTGTTTGATCTCCCTTGCTTCTTTTCAAAATAAATACCTCATCCGTACTTTTCAAAACCTCAAATGTCGCTTTTTCTTTTCCACCGTTCAAGGCCGAATGAGTATTTTTTAATTTCCCTAATTTTTGCAACAAAGCAAAGGTTTTTCCTTTGGCTTTCGGAATCGAATCTTTCTCAAAAAATTTCAATCTATAATTCAAATCATATTCTTGTCCCGAATAAATTAAAGGCATCCCTGGTAAGATATAACTTAGGACCGTCATGAGTTCCGATTGAGTTCCCATTCGTTCCTGAATGGTTCCACTCCACGAATTCTCATCGTGATTGGTGACAAAATTCATCAAAATATCGTCTTCTGCATAGCGCTCTAAGTAAGTGTTGTTGATATAGGTTTTCAAATCTTCTACCGTCTTTTCTCCTTTTGCCATACTATTCATTAAATGATGTCCATCCCATCCATAAGCCATATCAAAAAGATTTTCTTCTAGCAATTCGGGTTCCCATGCTTCTGCCAACATAAAAATATCTTTTTCTTGTCTCAGCTTTGGAATGGCGGTTTTCCAAAAAGAAATAGGAACCGACCCTGCTACATCGCATCGAAAACCATCAATATTTTCTTTTTGCAACCAATATTTCATCTCCAAAATCATCTGTTTTCTCATCTTCGGATTGTCGTAATTCAAATCGGCTGTATCGGTCCAATCAGTATCTTTTGGATGAATGACCTCCCCTTTTTCGTTTTGCGTATAAAAATCTCGATGGGTGGTGAGCCAAGTATGATCCCAACCCGTATGATTAGGAACCCAATCCAATACTACATACATCCCATGTTGATGTGCCGTTGTTACCAATTTTCTAAAATCGTCAATGGTTCCAAATTCTGGGTTGATTTTAGTAAAGTCAGAAACTGCGTAATAACTTCCTAAATACTTCGATTGTTCTTCCACAGGAAATTCAGAAGCAAACTTGCTCTCTGCTCCACCAGTTGCTTTTCTATTGGTTTTAGAAATTGGAAAAATAGGCATGACCCACACTATTTTTACCCCCAATTTTTTAAGTTCTGGAATATCTTTTGTAAACTCTTCAAAAGTTCCCTCAGGAGAGTACTGACGGATATTTGCCTCATAAATAACGGCAGTTTCTAAATCGGCATTGGAAATAGCAGAAATCAATGCTACCTCTTCTTTGTCACAAGACAACAAAACAATGGTCATCAATACTATGGAAAGTAGTTTTTTCATGGGTAAATTAATTACGCGTTATTGTAACTTTTAATGTTCGTTTTGCATCCCATTGTAATGGAATGCGTAGGATATTTTCTTTGGGAGCAATACGCAGTCTGGTGCGTCCTACTTTAATCTTCTTAGGATCCCAATCTATATTGTGAAGGATCAATACAATGTCTTTGCGCTTCGGAATCCAATGGGTCCCGAATGTTGCTTCAAATTCAATTTCTAGACACTTTTTAGTCAGTGCAGCTTCTAGTGTTAGCAGTTCGTAATTTCCTTTCTCAAAAGCATTCGAAAGCAAGCCATCATCTGTATACAATTGTCTTTCACTCTTAGTCACCGATGCGTCATGATAATAATGCAATTCAATGGTATTGGCATCGTAGTCATCTGTAGATTGCATAGAGGCTGCCATGGGTACAAAAGCTCCTGCTCTGACAAAAGTAGGGATTGAATTCTCAAATACATCAACACTTTGGGGCTGTCCGCCAGCAATTTTGGCATCAGTATAAAAATTAAACCAAAGGGCTGTTTTTGGAAAATATACTTCTTGATGTTGAACACCTGGGGTTAAAATAGGTGAAATTAAAAAATCGTCGCCCCACAAATAGGTCTTTGAATATGAATGCAGCGCCTTGTTGTTTGGCTCTTCAAAAAATAAAGGACGCATCAAAGGCGTTCCATATTGATTGTTTTGAAAAGCCAAATCGTAATTGTAAGGCAGCAATTGGTAGCGCAATTCGATTGCTTTTTTTGCCAATTCTTTCGTGTGTTCATTTCTAAAAACAGGCTCACTGGCAACTTGTTCTTGCGCATGAGGTCTGAAAACTGGTTGAAAAACACCGTATTGCAACCAACGTACATAAAGTTCATCATCTAAATTGGCCCCTGCAAATCCACCTAAATCAGAGTGCATATAACCCAAGCCTTGCATTCCCATTTGTAACGCAATTTCTGGCTGAGGCTGCAAACCGCGCCAACTTCTATTTACGTCTCCCGACCATGGGATCATTCCAAAACGTTGAGAACCGGCAGCACCGGCACGCATTAAAATAAAGGGTCTTTCTGCTGGAAACTCTTTTTGATAGCCTTCAAAAATCAATCGTGCCCAATCATGCCCGTATCGATTATGCACTTCGTCGGCAGTTCCTATTTGGTGTAACAAATCACTCGGATGCATTTCAGGTTCCCCTAAATCGCCCCAAATACCTTGTGCTCCCAGTGTTCTTAAATCTTTATAAATATTCCAAAACCATTGTTTTCCCTCAGGATTGTAAATATCGATCAATCCGGTATTTCCAAAATAGAAATCATAGATGTAAGGACTTCCATCTATTTTTTTTCCCAATATTTTTTTAGCTGCAGCTTCCTCCCATTTTTTTGAGGTAGTTAAAACAAAAGGCTCTGTAATCAATACCGTTTTTATCCCTTTGTTTTTAAACTTCGACATCATTCCTTTCATGTCTGGAAAGGAGTCTTTGTATACTTCAAAATTCCCTAAGGTTCCTTGAATCTCTTTACCAAACCAATACAAATCTAAAACTACTGCGTCTACAGGAATTTTTTCTTCTTGAAACTTTTCAATGGTCGCTTCCGTTTCTTTTTGTGAATGGTATCCAAATCTGCTTGAAAAATTTCCAAATGTCCATCTAGGTGGCATGGGTTGTTTCCCTGTCAAATCGGTATAGGAATCGATGAGTGCTTTCCAAGAATCTCCCACAATAACCTGATAGGTTTTACGTCCCGAAATGGTTTCATAGGTCAACGTATTGTCCTGTTTACTGTCCAAATCCAAATACCCAATAGGTGCATTGTCAAAATGGATCATGTATCTTTTTGAAGAAAGAACTATCGGAAGCGTAAAATTCATCAACTTTGAGTGGTTCTCATAACCATAATGCGCTCTGTTATACAATTGTAATCGATGTCCTCTTCGATTCATCCCCAAAGCTCTAGCCCCAGTTCCATACAACACCTCTTCATCGGTTAAATTGAACTGTATTTTTTGGTGAATTGAATCTCTTGAGTAGCCCAATTTCTCTGAACTCATAAGGTTTTCATTATACAAATATGAAATTTTAAAAGGCGACTTCTGCACCTCGACCCGAAGACCTTTTAAGGTAAAGTTGAGCGCTTCTGATGTTTCTTTGAAACGCACCCTTTGTCGCTTCGGACTTAAAATGACCGCATGGGATTTGTCGGCTTTCAACGCTCCTTTTGGGACAAAATTTGTTTCTACAATTGTAGGAGTGTAAAACTGAATCTGGTAACTTCCATTACTAACTTTTATCTCTAAAACATTTTCTTTTGACAACGAAGCACTTTGAAAAATTCTGCTGGTATTTTGTGCAAAAGAGAAAAAGGAGCTTATTAAAAGTAGGAATCCTAGTATGTATTTCATATGCGCTCTGTTATACGATTTCTTGTAACTTTAGTATCGTTGCATCAATTTCTTGTTGAGTGGTGTATTTTGAAAATGAAAATCGAATAGACGTTTTTGCAACTTCAGATTCGTTCAATATTTCATGCAGTACGTGAGAGCCTCTCTGACTTCCACTCTGACATGCACTTCCGCCCGAGACGGCAATCCCTGCCATGTCTAAGCTAAATAACAACAGCTCGTTCTGAAGTGGAAAACGAACGTTTAAAAGCGTATATGTTCCTTTTTCTGCATGAGCAGAATGCCCATTGAACAGAATCTTTGCATCCAACTTTTGAAGTTCAGACATAAAGTATTGCTTTAACTCCAAAATATGTTGTTGATCCTTTTCCATTCTAGCAATCGAAATTTCCAAAGCCTTTTCCATGCCTAAAATACTATGAACGTTTTCGGTACTAGACCTTGCCCCTCTCTCTTGATCACCTCCATGAAACATTGGCATGATGCCAAATCCTTTTCGGAAATAGGCAAACCCAACACCTTTTGGTCCATGAAATTTATGTGCACTAGCCACCACAAAATCGATAGGTGTTTTTTGGAGGTCCAACGGATAATGCCCAATCAATTGTACCGTATCTGAATGAAATAATGCGGCATATTTTTTACAAATAAGCGACACCTCTTCCACGGGTAAAATAGTTCCTACTTCGTTGTTAATGTACATTAGACTCACCAATGTTTTTTGGTCTGAACTAGTTAACAAAGCTTCTAAATGCTGAGTATCTACAGATCCAAATGCGTCGACTTTTACATAATCAGCAGTAATGAGACCCAATCGTTGAAAGTGCTCTACAGTATGTAAAACGGCATGATGCTCTGTTTTTGCTGTGATAATTCTTTGCACTCCCAAATGAACCACTGCATTGTGTATGATCAGGTTGTCTGCCTCTGTACCACCAGCGGTAAAAACGATTTCACTTGGAGTGATATTAAAATGATTTGCAATATTTTTTCGAGCTGTTTCGACTGCCGATTTGGCTTTTCTTCCAAATTGATGTGTAGAAGACGGATTTCCAAAGGTATCCTGCATGGAGGCATGCATCACTGCTATGACTTCAGGATCGATAGCAGTAGTGGCTGCATTGTCTAAATAAATTGAGTTCATCATACAAAAATAGGAATTAATTAGGGTTCTGGAATATATAAACTTCGGTAGCGCCTAAACCATATTTTTTATACGAAGCATCATAGTACTTAACAGGATATTTATTGAGTAACGAATTGAGTTCCGATTTTAAAACCCCTTCTCCTACACCATGTATAAAGACTATTTTTGAAATTCTTTTTTGGATTGCATATTCAATTTTACTTCTAGCAGTATCTAATTGAAGAGATAACATATCATAATTATCCATCCCTCGTGTAGACTTTGTCAATTGGTTGATGTGCAAATCAACCTCCCAAATCACCTCATTTTTATCTTTTACAAATGAAGAAGATTTCTTTACAGGCTCTTGCATTTTCTCTTTAAGTAAAGGGTGATTGATATCAGAAAACTTCGAGATCTCAAATTGGTCTTCTTCAAGGAGCACCAATTCTTTGGCTTCAAAATTAAAAACCATGCCCTGAGTATCTCTGATAGAAATGAGGCTCCCTGTTACTGAAACAACTTCTCCTTGTAATACATCATCCAAAACAGCCACTTTTTGACCAATTTTCATACACTTATTTAACTTTAAATTAATTTTGAACTTAACGATTATGTCCTATTTTTGCACAAAAATAACAAGATGCCAAAGACTTCAACTACTTCTCTTCAAAATTTCTTCGAAAATTCCTATGCTGCACTTTCAATCTCCAAAGAGAGATCGGAAAAACTAGACGGTATTGCAAAAACAATTGCAAGAATATATCAAAAAGAAGGTACAGTCAATTTGAACTTTATCTGTACTCACAACTCTCGTAGAAGTCAATTCGGACAAGTTTGGTCTTATTTTGCAGCTGCCTATTTTGAACTCAATATCAATGCATTTTCTGGAGGAACAGAAGTTACTGCTTTTTTTAAAAACACAGTAAAAACATTGCAATCGGAGGGGTTTGAATTTGAATTGCTTAATTTTTCACATGAAAATCCCAAATATTCAATTTCTTTTAAAGAAACTAAAAAATCAATTCTAGGTTTTTCAAAATTATTTGATGACCCCGAAAACTTGCATCCTTTTATTGCAATTACCACTTGTAATAATGCCGACGAAAACTGTCCTTTTATTCCAACGGCATCACATCGTTTTCATCTACCTTTTGTAGATCCAAAATTCTCTGATGATACTGAAGAACAGGACACTATCTATGAAAAAACCAGTCAACAAATAGCTGGTGAAATTTATTACATATTCACAAAAGTAAAAAAGAATGTACTTTAAATTTCAGTGTTTTTATCGTAAGGAATGCTTGCTAAAATGTGCTTGATAACATTGGCACGCGCTTCTGTTTTTCTATTGGCACGAATAATCTTCCAAGGAGATGATTCGGTATTTGTTTTGGCAAACATGGCTTTCTTGTAATCTGTATAATCGTCCCAAAGTTCTTGTGCTCTTTCGTCTACGGCAGTCATTTTCCATTGCTTTAACGGATCACTTTTTATGTCTTCGAAACGTTTTGCTTGTTCTTTTTTAGATATTGACATGTAAATTTTCACCAAATGAATTCCCGATTCTAAAATCATTCGTTCAAAATTATTTACCTGACTCATAAAAACCTCATATTGTTTTTGGGTACAGAAACCGTTTACAGGTTCTACA
>Ga0257120_1001304_pt1 | contig 16663 bp, 16 predicted proteins | sample SI106_10metaG_FD_190153 | JGI IMG/M metagenome (GOLD analysis project Ga0257120, IMG submission 190153) | Marine microbial communities from Saanich Inlet, British Columbia, Canada - SI106_10 | ecosystem: Environmental > Aquatic > Marine > Inlet | place: Canada: British Columbia | collected... | reverse complement strand
CGCTCATCCGAGATGCCCACGGCCTCGCCATCGATTGAAATCGCGCCGCCATCGGCGCCATATAGCCCAACCAAACATTTCAGCAAAACCGATTTTCCGGCCGCCGTAGGGCCAATCAAAGCCAGCGACCGCCCGGCCTCTAGCGAAAGGCTGACGCCATCCAAGGCTTTCAGCGCACCAAAGCTTTTGCTGACTTTGTCTATTTTTATGCGGCTCATCTGGTTTCCTTTCGCAAGCGACGGCTTACAGAGTTGGCATTAAATAACGCGCGTCACCCACAGCCATGACATCAAACTCAACCCCGAAGATAGGCGCAAGTTGGCTCGGCGTAAAGACATCGCGCGGCGCGCCTTTTGCCCTCACCACGCCGTTTTGCAAAACCAGCACATGGTCGCAAAACGCCTGCGCCAAATTTAAATCATGCATCACCACGCCAACGCCAGCGCCCTCATCGGCGGCGCCGCGCAATAGATGCATCAGCCCCATGGCGCCCGCCGCATCCAGCGATTGGGTCGGCTCATCGAGCAATAAAAGCGGCGCGTTGGCGACCAGCAGGCGCGCCATAAACACCCGCGACTGCTCGCCGCCCGACAGCGTATCAATGGAGCGGTCGCTAAATTGCGTTGCCTCGCAGCGCGCCAAAGCCGCCGCCACCAATCCATCGTCGCGAAACCCATGGGGCAAAAGCCCCAGCGCAACCACATCGCGACACAACAACGGCCAAGCTATGTTTTGAAATTGCGGCATATAAGCCAAATGGCGCGCCCGCGTTTTCGGGTCTTTCCAATCGCACCCTTCCAAATGAATAGACCCCGCACTCAAAGGCACCAACCCCGCAGCGGCGCGCAGCAAAGTGGTTTTGCCAGCCCCGTTCGGCCCCACAATGGCGGTGATATGACCCGCTTCAAAGCGGCAGCTGATGTCGTGCAAAATCGATTTTTGCGCGCTAGTTTCCGGCGTCAAAGCCGAGATATTTTTCAGCTCAAGCATAGCGCACCCATCCGCTGCCATGGTTGGCGGGCGCGAAAACTTGCGGGTGTAAAATCTCAGCGACAATTTGTGCCGATTGCAATAATCGCGGCCCTGGCCGATTGAAAAAATGATTGCCATTGACCAAATAGACATCGCCTGAACGCACGGCTCGCAAATTTTGATAGGCGGGCAAATCAACCAAAGCGGCCATTTCTTGGCGCGCCCGCTCGATGGAAAATCCGCAAGGGCCGACCAAAATAACCTGCGGGTCGGCTTCGGCGACTTCCGCCCAGCTGACCACGGGCGAATGCGCGCCCTCTTGCCCCAAAACCACCTCGCCGCCAGCGGCCGCAATCGTCTCGGGCATCCAGTTTCCGGCGCCCATCAACGGCGCCGTCCATTCCATGAAAAACACCCGTCGAGAGGGCAAGGCGGCGGTTTGCGCGCGCAAGTTAGAAAACCCATCGGCCAGTTGCGCATTGAGCGCCGCGCCCGCCGCCTCGACGCCAAGGCTTTGCGCCACAAGGGTTATATCTTTGGCGATATCGGCCAGACACATGGGCTCGAGTGACACCAATTCGGGGGCGGCCTGCGGGCTTGTCCAATCGCGCAAAGCTTGGGCGACTTCCTTAAGGCTGACGGCGCATAATTCGCATTGCGATTGGGTGATGACAAAATCGGGTGCGAGACGCTGGATGGCCTCGGCATCGAGTTGATAGACCGACAGGCCATCTTGCACGAGCGCGCGCACATCGCGGTCGATGGTGGTAGCATTGGCTTGCGGGTTCATTTTGGGGGCGGTGAGAACGGGCAGCGGCTCGACACGGCTTGGCCAGTCGCATTCATGCGAGCGCGCGACCAAATGATCAGCCATGCCCAGCGCGGCCACAATTTCGGTCGCGCTGGGCAAAAGGCTGACAATTTTCATGTTCTTATCCATGAAAAAACCATGTCATATTTTTATGGCAACTTCTAGGCAGGCCTAGAAGCTGGCGGTGAGGCTCATATAAAAAGCTCGCCCTGGCGTGCCAAAACCAAACACCGTTTCATATTGGTCATCTAAGGCATTTTCGACGCGCGCCGAGAGCTTCGCCGTTTCGCTTAACTGATAGGCAGCCGATAAATTGAGCAAAGCATAATCATCTAAGTCGACTTGTTGATAGGTTGCGAAATTCGTGTCGATGATTTTGCGAACCACCTGAACATTCATATTGCCTGACAAACGCTCGGAGATACGGTGCGAAAGATTTGCGTTCAATGTTTCTTCGGGACGGCGAATATCGCGTGCGCCCGTTTCTGTTTCTGCATCTAGTTTCGTGAAATTACCGCTCAAGACCGTCTGCTCGAAAATCTCCATGCGCCCGCGCAACTCATACCCTGAGGACACACTATCACCGTCCGACTGTTCATATTTACCGCATTGTGTCGCTTCGTATTCAAGATTTGAATTCGTGGCCAGACAGGCGTCGCCAGCCTGAGGCGTCACATTGCCATATTTGATAAAATCGCTGACCGTAATTTTGAACGAGGCCAATTCCAAATAGCTGTTTTGCGTGGGCTGAAAGATGACCGCCAAATCATGTCCTTGGCTTTCTTCTGGTTGCAATTGAATGTTACCGCAAAGCCCCTCTGCACAATAGTCGCTCAAGCCATAGGTTTCATATAGGCTTGGGGCGCGAAAGCCTGTGCCGATACTGGCCCGAAACCCAAAGCGGTCAAACATCTGCTTGGCAGCAAATCGGCTGGTATCAAATTTTCCAAAGGCTTTGCTGTCATCTTGACGAACCGCGAATGAGGCGCTTCGGCCTTGGCCATCACTATATTGCAGAAGCGCGAGCAAGGCATCGGTCTCGGTCTCATGGGTCGCGTCCGAGGTTTCATAGGTTTCCGTCTCACTCTCCACCCCTATCAACAGATCGATTGTGTCAGAAAATCCTAAAACCCCTCTGTACCCCAGGTTATCGCGCGACCCTTTGGTGGTTGAAGTCGAAAACGTATAGGCCGAGCTGATATCCTCTGTTTGACCCAGCGACACTTTATGTTGCCAATCACCTGCCGAATAATCCAACGACATGCGTCCGCCGATTGACTCAAAATCAGTATAATGGGTTAAACTATCTGAAGGGGGGGGGAAAGCATCTGTGTCGACTTCACTGCTAACCGAACGCAGTGCCACGTCGACCGATATCTGTTCCGAAAAATCAACGACAAAACGGGCGCGCCCCGTCAGACTTTCGTAGCCATCTTTTTCCACATTGCCATCTTTTTCATTTGCCGCCGAAATGCCATCTCTATCGGTTTGTTGAACGAATAGGCCATACCCAAGTCCATAGCCAAGCGGGTTCGCCTCGCCTTGGCTTGAGAGGGAGACGATATTGGTGCCAAAGGAACCTATGTCGACGGCGGCTGTGGTTTTTGTTTCGCCGCCATAAGCGGTGAATAAATTGATGGCACCGCCAATGGCTTCACTGCCATAAAGCACACCTTGCGTGCCGCGTAAAACTTCCACAGTGTCGAGCCCATGGGTTGGCAAATTAGCCCAAGAGGCTTGCTGGCTCGCGGGGTCATTGATTTGCACGCCATCTACATAGACGCCGCTATATTTACCCGTCATGCCGCGCAAAAACACATTGGAAGTCGAACCCGCCCCACCAGAGGCATAACTGTTCACACCCGCCAATGTCTTCAGCGCATCCTGCAAATAAATCACTTGTTGGTTTTCCAAGTCTTCTGCCGTCAGGACATCCACCGAAGCCCCAATTTGCGCCGCAGGCGTGGGAATGCCCGTGGCCGAGACGATAATTTCATCGACCTCTTGAGCCAAAGCAGGCGCCATCAGGCTGGCACTCAAGCACAGACCCGCTAGCGCAGATAATTGAATATTTTTCATGTTGTTTCTCCAAACAGACGAAAGGACCCGCGAAGCTTTAGCGCTGCGCGAGGTAGGCACTTTGTCGTCTGTAACGGAAACCCCGTCTCGGTCTGGTGCATCCCGCCCATCCGAAAAACGACCGATCAAGGCAGGTTTCCTGGCTCGCGGGTTTTTGCCTCAGGCCGCCTTCCCCAATTCATGAGTGGCATAATGGCCGTCGGCTATCCGCTGACAGTTGCGGGAGCAGCTATCGACTTGGGCAAAATTGCGCCCGCACGATATTCCCTTTTAACCCCATTGCTGAGGCACCTTGTTCGTGAAAAAACTCTAGCCTGAATTTAATGACGCATCAAGCGTCACTCATCAAAGCGCCCGGGCGACGCAGCAGTAGCAGCAAAAGCGGCACGCCAAAAAACGCCGTCAACACGCCAAGCTTTAACTCCGTGCCGGTCGGAATAGCGCGCACGGCGGTATCGGCCAGCACCAATAAAATCGCGCCCAGCAAAGCCGAGGGCAAGAGACTGCGCGACGGCATATGACCACAATAGGGGCGCACCAAATGCGGCGCCACCAACCCGACAAACCCAATGACCCCGGTCACGGAAACCACAGCCCCGATTGCCAAAGCCAGCCCCACGGCAATGCGTGCGCGCAAGTTTCTCATGGCCAGCCCCAAGGTTTGCGCCACTTCTTCGCCCAACGCCAAAGCGTTCAGACTGCGCGCCGTCGAGGCCATTAAAAGACACCCAAGCACCGCCCCGGGCAAAGCCATATGCACATGCAACCAAGAGCGATTTTCCACCGCGCCCAAAAGCCAGAAAGCAATTTCCAAAGCGGCAAAATAATTCGGGCTTAAATTTAACGCCAAAGCAATGCCCGCTCCGGCAAAAGCCGAGACCGCAAATCCGGCCAAGATTAAGCGTAAAGAAGACGCACCCTGCCCCGCCACGGCCATCAGCGCTGCCACGGAAACCAAAGCCATAACGGCAGACGCCAAAGGCACCCAATAAGAGACGGTAGAGGCAAGCCCCAAATAAATCGCTATCACCGCGCCCAAAGCTGCGCCATTGCTGGCGCCCAAAATGCCTGGCTCGGCCAGCGGGTTTCTCAAAAACCCTTGGATGGCCGCCCCCGATAGGCCCAAAACAAAGCCAGTCATGGCAGCCAATACAATGCGCGGGGCGCGAATGGTTTCGAATAAAATAATATGAAACTCAGAGCCCTCCCCCGATAGATAAGCCACAAGAGCGGATGGGGAGGTTGCGACATCGCCGATGAGCAAAGATATACTGGCAATCGACATTAAGGCGGCGAGCAACATGAGGTTGAGTTTTGTTGTTTTTATCATGCAGCCAAGCTAACGGCGCGCGCGCGCCAGCGCAACCGCTTATGGACACGCCAAGCACTTCATGGCAAGCATTAGGTATGAAATGGATGCTACCCGTTCTCGTTTTCTTTGCCACGCTGGCGCCAGCGCAAGCTTTGCCCCGCGTGATGAGCCTAAACCTATGCGCGGACGCCTACCTGATGAGCTTTGCCGCCAAAGAGCAAGTGGTGGCACTGACGCCGCAATCTCGCGATACCAGCCTCTCGGCCTTGGCCTTGGCGGCGAAAAACTATCCAATTAGCGACGGGCAAATAGAAAGCATCGTGGCGCTGGCCCCCGATTTGGTGATTGTCTCTAGCTATAGCGACCCGCTGCGCAATCAGTTGATTGAAAAATTGGGCATACCGATTTTGGTGCAAGATGCGGCCAATGGGTTCAACGAAGCGCGCGCCGAGATATTGAGTTTAGGTCGTGCCATCGGGCGTCCTCGCCAGGCGGCGGCTTATGTAAAAAGGCTCGACGCGCAATTGGCCGCTTTGAAACCGGTTTCGCATCGCCCGCGCATCTTGCCCTTGCAAAGGCGCAATCTCACCGTTGGCAATGGACATATTTTAGATGAGATTATCGCCATGGCGGGCGGGCATAATATGGGACGCAGCCTGAGTGCCGCCCCCATGGGACGCGTGAGCCTCGAGACCGCACTAGCCAGCGACGCGGGCTATATACTGGTCAATGAGCGCGCCGATAGGTTTCGCGGGCCCGATAGTCGCGGCATGGAATTTTTGACCCACCCTGCCTTGGCCCGCCAATTTGGTGCCGAAAAGCGCCTATGGGTAAATAATAATTTGCTGGTCTGTGCGGGCGCCACCACGCCCTTGGCCGTCGAGGCGCTGCTGCATCAAATCGGTCAGTCCAAAAATTAGACCTCCAGCTTTGTCGACTAGAGACCCAAGCCATTTCGTATGGCGGCTATGGGCCCGCGCAGCAGATATAGCGGCAGAGGCATAGCGGCATTTTCAATAGTAATCGATTGCAATTCTGCCGGCGCCAGACCATCGGGCGCGCCAACCAAACGAGCCCGAATGTTCCGATCGGCAAATAACCCCGCCAACCATGGCGTGATGTGTTCGACTTCTAATTCATAATCAATGCCATTGACCCGCGTCTTCAACCGCGAGCCAGGCCGCAAAGCCATGGCGCCTTGGGGCGGAATTTGCAGATCAATTTGTGCCGGCGCCCGTGGCACCGTGCTGGGAGAGCCTCCCGATTGCGCCCCAGCTTGCGAAGCGGCGGAAACGGCAAGGCGGGCGGGCACGTCGACGTTTACCGGAATCGGAATGAAAAAGCTCGCCCCCAAAAGCGACAAGAAAACGAGCGTCGTCGCCAGTTTGGCAAAGCCGCGTCGCGCCCCTTTTCGGCCATGCACGCCCGCTTCTAGCGCGTCGACTGTATAGGCGGCGGCCTCGGCCAATTGGTCGAGCATGATACGAACCGGATCTGACCAAGGTGCTGCGCGCAGCAAAACAATGCCGCCGCGCAAGTTTCCGTCTTCACGGCGCAAGGGAACATAGAGACCCTTTTTAGGCAGGTTGCCTGGCCAAGGGGTTTTCAGCTCAGCCGTCTCGAGCAAGGCCGGCGTCAGCTGCAAATTACTAAAAGCAGACTTAGTGAGCCATTGGCCGAGCTGATTGCCCCAATTCAAAATCGGCTTGGTGTCTTTACTACGCAAAACGCCTGAGATGGTGACATCATAAATTTTACCCCGCGGGCTGCAGGTCCAAAACACCGCGCAATCATAGGGCGCAAATCGGTTCAAACGATTGACCACCAAACGCGCCAAGTCAGCGCCCTCGGGGACGCGACGAAACTCATGCTCGAGCAAAAACAACCCAGCCAGTGCCCGCATACCTAAACTGTCTTGCTGGTCCGCGCGCTGATAAGCGGCTTGCGTATCCGGATTTGGCGTTTGGGTTAAGTCGTCAGTCATGAAAAGTCACGCTGTCCTAAAATAAATGCAGAGGCCATAGATAAATTATGACAATGTTGTAAAATGATATTGGGATTCGGTATAGAGCAAATCCCTCTAAGGTAACTTGAGGTCAATTGCCTGTGCGTATCTTAGGTGCGTTTGTAAGTTGTGTAAGGAGTTTAAAATGGCGGATGAAGAAGGCGAAGTTCGGCGTATGGCCGAGATTGCTGACGCAATCAATGCTATTTTGGAAGCCGAGCCCTCGGTTGGCGATACGCCCACAAGCGCCCCGCAAAATAAACCGCCGCAACAAGAGCAAGCCAGCCGCCCTGTGCCAGACGTCGACACTGAAAACGTGGCTGAAAACTTGGCTGATAATTTAGATGCTGCCATCGCCGCAGAATTTGCCAATGATGGCGAGCCAAAAGCCAGCCCTGTTGACGACCCCTTTGGCCCCGCGGCTAACATAGATTTACCTGGCACAATAAGCCCCAGTGCCAATATGGCTATCGGCCAAGATGTGCGCCTTGGCAGCGATATGGCCAATCTGTCTTTGCGGATGCAAGACACACTCTCGGAAATTCGCCATCAAGCCAATGACGCATGGCAAGGCGCCGATGATCTTTTGGCGGAAATGGAAAAAGCCCGCGCCGGTCTGGTCGCCGATGTTCGAAGCCAAATTCAAACCATCGCGACAGACACGCAAAAACGGCGCCAGACGATTATGCAAGAGTTGGAGCAGCTGGAAAGCCAAAGCCTGATGGCGCGCGATGAAATGGAAGTCATGCTGGTGAAATTTGAAACCAGTTTGATGGATTTACATTCGCGCTACTTCCACAATGCCGAATCCGAGCGCGAGCGCTTGGGCCGCTATCGCGAGTTCTTGCAGTTCATGCTGGACGAACGCGAGTTGTAATGTCACGCTTTCCCTCTGAAAGAGGAGAAAGCCCATGAGCCCGAAAGCCCACCCGAAAAAAACCATCGAAGTTCTTGGCAAGACCATGAGCTATGTCGAGCTTGGCGACCCCAAGGGCCGACCCATTGTATTTCAACATGGCAACCCGACTTCCTCTTATCTGTGGCGCAATATTATGCCGCATGCCGAAAGCTTGGGCCGCTGCATCGCCATCGACCTGATTGGCATGGGTGATAGCGATAAACTGGAAGACAGCGGGCCAGAGCGCTATAGTTTTGCTGAGCAGAGCCGTTATTTCGAAGCCGCGCTGGACGCGCTAGGCATTGCGCAAAACATCGTGCTGGTTATCCATGATTGGGGCAGCGCGCTGGGCTTTCATTATGCCGCGCGCCATGCAGATAAAGTGGCGGGTATTTGTTATATGGAAGCGATTGTGCAAGCCATCGCCTCGTGGGAAGACTGGCCCGAAGGCGCGCGCGATATTTTCAAGGCCTTTCGCTCCGACGCGGGCGAGGAGATTGTGCTCGAAAAAAACGTCTTTGTGGAAGCCGTGCTGCCCAATTCAATCCTTCGCGACCTCGACGAGGCCGAAATGGCTGCCTATCGCGCGCCTTTTGAAAATCCAGGCGAAGACCGCCGCCCTACCCTGACTTGGCCGCGCCAAATCCCCATTGCCGGCGAACCTGCCGATGTGGTGGCGCAAGTCGACAGCTATGCCGCCTTTATGGCGCAAAGCCAAATGCCGAAACTCTTCATTAATGCCGACCCTGGATCCATTTTGGTCAGCGGACAACGCGAGTTTTGCCGCACTTGGCCAAATCAGACAGAAGTTACCGTCTCGGGCACACATTTTATCCAAGAAGACAGCCCGCATGAGATTGGTGAGGCTTTAGTGGCCTGGATTACGGATAATAATATTTAATAATCATACTATTGTTGACCCAATCAGCGAATAACTCCAGGTTATATCTATGACTGGTGAAAAAAGACGCACGGATGCTCTGGCAGAGGCTCTCGCCCTGCCTATTTTGACGCAAACCTTGGCGGAAGGGCAAAAAATGCCTTCTGATGCTGAAATTTGCGCGTCTCATAGCGTCTCTCGCACGGTGGTGCGCGAGGCGTTTCGGATCTTGAGCGGCAAGGGGTTGATTGTCGCCCGCCCCCGTGTTGGCACTTTGGTAGCCCCGCGCCCCACTTGGGCGCTTTGGGATGGCGATATCTTGCAATGGTTGGACAATCATAACGCGACAGGCACCAGCCCTTATGTCGATAAATGGCTCGCCGATGCCATGGATATTCGGCTGGCTTTGGAGCCGAGCTTTGCCGCACTTGCGGCCTCGCGCGCAACGCCCAAAGCCAATGAGGCCTTGCAATTAGCCCTGCGCGAGCTGCAACAAGTAGGCACGATAGCGGCTGAGGCGGCATTTCTTGCGACCTTATATGACGCCACCGACAATGATTTTGCCGCCTATCCGCAACAGCTAACTGGCTGGAGCTTGCGGCATCGCAAGACGGGCGCGCCGCTGGCGGATTACGCAAGAGTAACCGCTGCCATAGCCCAAAAAGATAGCGCCACCGCTCGCCAAAGCGCCTTGCAAGCGCTGCTCGGGGGCTGAGCCGAGACCGCTCCCTGACGGGTTTTAGTCGCGCGCGCGTTATATTCATTGATTGGCGCCAAAGTGGCGCTAGACTTGAAACAGGTGAGCTTTGAACAACGCTATAAAAACATTGCGCCTCGCCCCAGGAGGTCCTTTGGTAACCAGCCAAACAGATGAAGAGCTTCTCGCCGCCATTGGTCGCGGCGACACGGCCGCAGGCGCTGAAGTCATGCGCCGCCATTTGGGCTATGTACTGCACATCTGCCATCGCAAACTTGGCAATGCCGCCGAAGCCGAAGAGGCCGCCCAAGATGTATTCGCCTCCGTTTGGAAAAGCGCCGGCAACTGGCAAAGTGGGCAAGCCAAAGTGACCACTTGGTTGTTCCGCGTGGCCAGCAATCGCTGCATTGATATTTTGCGGCGGCGACGCCCGACCGCCAACATCGATGACATAAGCGAGCCGTCCGACCCCAGCGCCAATGCGGAAGAAGCGCTGCAAGTCGCTCAAAGAGACCGAACCATCCGCGCCGCCCTAGATACGCTGAGCCCCGACCAAAAGCAGGCCATTGAACTGGTCTATTACCAAGACCTGAAGCAACGCGAAGCGGCCGACAACATGGGGCTGAGCCTGGCCGCCCTAGAATCTATTTTGCGCCGTGCCCGCGCCAAATTACATCAAACCCTGGCCGCCCAAGGCGACCCGACAGAAATGGTTTCCCTATGAGTAATCCTATGCCGCCAAATCAACCCGCCCAAAAAACCTTTGAAGCGCTGCTTAGCGCCTACGGCAGCCGACCCGATAACTGGCCAGCCGAGGCGCGCGCCACCCTCGAAGACCGGATAGAGCAAGATCCCCAAGCCGCGGCTTTATTCGCGCGCGAAAAAAGCCTCGATGATTGGCTCGACGCGCGCCTGCCCGACCCCTCGCCAGAGCTAATGGATAAAATGTTGGCCAACCTGAAAACACAAATGCGCGCCCCATCCGCACAGATTGTCGGGCTGGATACGCGGCGTCAAACCAACTGGCAGGCCTCGACATTTGGCGCTGGCCTAACGGCACTGACCACGCTCGCGGCTTGTTTTATGGCCGGTTTCATCATCGGTCCGTTAATTTTTGAAACCCTCACGGGCGCTGGCGACCCGCTGGCTTCGCTTGAAATTATTTCGACAACCTTCCTTCCAACCGAACCTCTTTAGGAGATGACTATGTTAGAAAATAAAAAACTCATCTACTCCGTCTTAGCTGTTTCTCTTGCCCTCAATTTTTTCGTCATAGGGAGCGCTGGATTTTATGCTTTGAAATGGAAAAATATCCGCGCCGATGGCAATTGGATTGAGAAACGCCTCGACCGGGCCGAAACTCGTTTCCTGCGCCACCTCGATGGCGAAGATAAAGCCCTCGCCCAACGCGTGTTCAGCCAACGCCGCCCGGCTTTGCAAGCGGCGGTAAAAGAAGTCCGCGCCGCGCGGCGTGACTTTCGCGACGCTCTCTTTGTGGAAACACCCGACCCGGCCGACATAACCGCGTCGCTAGATCGCTCACAAAGAGCGGCCGCGCAAGTGAATGAAAACTTTCATGGCGCTTTGCGAGACATGGCTCAAGGCATATCACCGGAAGCCCGTCGCAATATCGCCGAGCACATGCGTCGCCACCGCCATCATAAAGGACACGACGACTAGGCTCAAAAACTGACCTAGTCAGGCGGTGCTGGCTTCCGATTTTTTCACCGCGATAAAGCGGCGAGCGGAAGCCTGCGCGAGAACTTGGCGTTTGTCGGCATCGGGTATCGCCTGACCACCGATGAGCACTTGCATCATCATTCGATGCTCTACCAAAAGACCCGAATGCAGGCCGCAGTCTTCTTCTGGATTGCCGAGATAGTCGACGCCGCGGCGTTTTTGTTCGGCAAAATAATCCGCCACTTGCTGAAACACCACTTGCGGGCCCGCGGTACGAAACAAATCAGCAAGTGCTGGCACTTGCTGCCCCTCGTAAATAACCATGCGCAACATTTCCAAGGCTTCGGGGTCGAAAATCAGGTCGAGAATATTGCGACCAATCATCGTCAGGTCATCGTTCATATCCCAACCCAGATACGGCGATAGATCATCTAGCTGATAATTGCTGACTTTGCTCTGAATCAGAGCTTGATACAGCGCATTCTTATCCGTGAAGTGAGAATAGACCGTTGCCTTCGAAACGCCCGCCGCTTCCGCCAGAGCATCCATGGATGTGCCATGAAATCCCCGGTTGAGAAACAGCTGAGACGCAGCCGCCATTATGCCTTGGCGCTTGTTGGCATCCTTTGGACGACCCCGCGCCGGCGAGCCAGAAGGGCGTGCGGGAGAGCAAGAAGAAGATTTATCCATAAAGATTTAATAAACTAAACTGTTCAGTTTGAAAATTAAAAAGGAATACCTATATTAGCTTCAAATACAGGAGATACCTCATGCCGTTTACAATGCAACAATATGGCGAATTTGTTACCCGCCGACCCTTTTTGGTGATTTTTCTATCCCTTATTCTGGCCGTTGTCGCCAGTATAGGCGGCCAAAATTTACGCTTCACCAATGATTATCGCTACTTCTTTTCCAACGACAATCCCTACCTAACGGCCTTTGAGGAGCTGGAGCGCACCTATTCGAGCCCAGACACTTTATTCTTTGTCTATCAGCCAAAAGACGCCAGCCATGCCACCTCGCCAGAGGGACTTAACCTTGCCTTTGAAATGACCGAGGCAGGCTGGCAAATCCCATTTTCTACGCGCGTCGATAGTCTGACGAATTTTCAAAACACCCGCGCCATTGGTTTGGATGATTTGGAAGTGCGCTCGCTGTTGGAAGACCCGGCCGATATTTCGGAAAAGAAAATCGCCTATATTGAAGACACAATTTTAAACGAACCCTTGTTGGCCGGCCGCCTGTTGTCGCTCGACAAACGCACTGCCGCGGTTGTGGTCTCCTTGCGTCCGCCCAAGGATGATATTGCCGCCACCACCTCGATTGTAACCTCCGCACGCGCGCTACATGAGGCCATGCGGGCTAAATATCCCAATATTCGCATCGAGCTTACGGGCTCGCAAATGCTGTCGAACTCGTTTTCGGAAGCCGCGCAACAAGACTTGAAAACACTCACCCCAATCATGTTTGTGCTGATTGCTGTGGTGCTGATTGTGACCACCCGAAAATTCTTTGGAACGTTAGCCACCATGGTGACCGTTACCCTATCTACCGCCATGGCCATGGGCACAGGCGGTTGGTTGGGCATTCCCCTGTCACCGCCAGCCGCTGGCGCGCCGACGATTATTCTTACCGTCGCCGTCGCTGACTGTGTGCATATTCTCATTACCGCGCTGGTCTCTCAAGGCAATGGCATGGATAAACGCGCCGCCATTGTCGAAAGCCTACGAATTAACGCGCAGCCGGTATTCCTTACCTCGGTGACCACGGCCATTGGCCTGTTCAGCTTGCAATTCTCCGATGCGCCACCTTACCGCGACCTCGGCGCCTTTGCAGGCATTGGCGCAATTTATGCATGGGTTCTATCGATGAGCCTCTTCCCTGCCATGCTGTCGCTGATGCCGATGAAAAGCAGCCAAGCCGTCGACACCCAAAGCCGTTGGATGAGCTGGCTAGCCGATATGGTGATCGCCAAACGCAAGCCCCTATTGGTAGCCATGTTGGCCCTGAGCCTGGTCGGCGCGGCCCTCTTGCCACGCCTGACCTTTAACGATCGCTTTGTCGAATATTTCGACGAGTCGATTGATTTCCGCCAAGCCTCCGATTGGGCGGCCGATAATCTGACCAGTATTTACATTATCAATTACTCGTTCAGTGGCGGCGGAGCCGGTGCGGTGGCAGACCCAGAGTATCTAACAACGCTCAATGAGTTTGCAAACTTCATGCGCGCTCAGCCAGAAGTCGAACATGTGGCTGCCTTTTCGGATGTCGTCAAACGCATCAACCGCTCGTTTAACGGCGACAATCAAGAGTATTATGCGGTTCCCGAAAGCCGCGATATGGCAGCGCAATATGTGTTGCTCTATGAAATGTCGCTGCCCTATGGGCTCGACCTGAACGACCAATTGAATGTCGATAAATCGGCCTCGCGCTTGGTTGTCACCATGACCGACCTCAGCACGGCCGAAATGCAAGTCGTGCAAGCGCGCGGCATGGATTGGCTGCAGGCCAATGCGCCCGAGCGTATGCAAGTCGACCCTTCGGGACAATCGGTGATGTTCTCTTATATTGGCGAGCGCAATTTCAATGCCATGACCACCGGCACACTCATCGCCTTTGTACTGATCTCGGGTTGCTTGATGTTGGCCTTGCGCAGTTTGCGCCTTGGCCTGATTAGCCTGATCCCCAACATTGCCCCACCGGCCGTAGCCATGGGCTTCTTCTCTCTCTACCAGACAGAAGTTGGCTTTTGGACCGCCTTTGTGGGCGCCACCGCCATCGGCCTCATCGTCGATGCCACGGTGCATATGTTGAGCAAATATCGCCATGCCCGCGTCGAGCTAGGCTACACATCGGTCGATGCGGTACGCTATAGTTTTGCCACCGTCGGTACCGCCCTTTGGGTTTGTTCCTTCGTTCTCGTGGCCGGCTTTATGGTGCTGACGCTATCGCCGTTCTTAATTAATGCGATGTTGGGCCGCGTGGTGGCATTGACCATTTTCATGGCCCTCATCCTCGACTTCTTATTGCTGCCACCCCTGCTTATCGCTCTCGATAGCCGTGGCGAAACAGATACGCCTTCGGACACCCCCGAAGACCGTGCCGCTCAACCTGCTGAATAATGGAGAGATCTATGACTTACCTTTTTAAAACCACCCGTTCCACCGCCTTGGCTCTTGCCACGCTTGCGCCGCTTCTTTTGGCAGCGCCCGCGCAAGCTGAATTGCCAACCCCCGACCAACCCGAAGCGCGTGGCCTAGCCATTGCCCAAAAGTCTGATGCGATGAATTTGGGCTTTGCCAACACGCAAACCGAGATGGAAATGATTTTGACCAATGCCAATGGCGACGTCAGCGAACGCCGTCTGGGCTTCAACACATTGGAAAATAAAAATCCAAATGATGGGGACTGGTCGATGATGATTTTCAACGAACCAGCCGATGTCGCAGGCACGGCGATGCTTACCCATGCCCATATTCTAGACCCGGATGAGCAATGGATGTTCTTGCCAGCCCTCAAACGCGTCAAACGGATTAGCTCGGTCAATAAATCGGGCCCCTTTATGGGCTCTGAATTTGCCTTTGAAGATTTCTCGGCACAAGAAGTCGGCAAGTTTTCCTATAAATGGCTGCGCGATGAAGCTTGCGGCGAGCTAACCTGCCACGTTACCGAGCGGCGCCCTTTGTATAAGCACTCGGGCTACACGCGCACCATTAGCTATACCGACACGACCGATTATCAGCTGCGCAAAGTGGTCTATTACGACCGTAAAGATTCGCTCCTGAAAACCCTAACCTTTAGCGATTATCAGATCTATCTCGACAAATATTGGCGCGCCCATAATCTTTACATGGAGAACCATGTGACGAAAAAAACCACGACGCTGCGTTGGGATGACTATGAATTCCAGACGGGTCTGAGCAAAGCTGACTTCACACAAAACAGCTTGAAGCGGGCTCGCTAAACATGTCTCGCGCGCCTTTCCTCTGCGTTTTGGCGGGCCTACTGGGGGTTAGCGCCCCCACCGCTTGGGCGCTGGACATAGACTTTGATGGCAATGTCGAGCTGGAAGCGCGCCATTACCCCAAGGTCGGGCCGGGCGCCGACATGGAGCAAGATTTCACCTCCATCTCCAGCGAGATGGAGCTCGGTCTTTATTCGCGCTCGGGCCGCCATGCGGTTATTTTAAAACCCTTTGGCCGTTACGATCAACATGACCATGAACGCAGCCATATGGATTTGCGCGAAGCCAAATATCGCTATGTGCGCGGGCCGATTGAGCTGACCCTTGGCGCCGATAAAGAGTTTTGGGGCGTGACAGAATTCTTGCACCTCGTCGACATCGTCAATCAGACCGACAATGTCGAAAGCACCGATGGCGAGGCCAAGCTGGGCCAGCCGATGGTGAAGCTCGCCTATAGCACGCGCTTTGGCACCTGGACGGGCTATTCGCTGCCGTTTTTTCGCATTCGCCAATATGCAGACCCCATAAAGGGGCGGCCCAATTACGGTTTTGTCGTCGACGATAACACCACTTTATTTGAAAGCGGCGAAGGCCGACGCACCGAAGATTATGCCCTGCGCTACAAACATAGTATCGGCGCTTTTGACATTGGCCTCTCCGGCTTTAAAGGCACCTCGCGTGACCCGCAATTGCTGGCTACGGGCGAGTTTTCAGCCAATAACACCCTACCCAAACTGCAGGCCTATTACGCCTATCAAACGCAAGTCGGCCTCGATGTGCAGGCCACATTGGGCTCTTGGTTGTGGAAATTTGAAGCCAGCCAGAGCCAACAAAACCGTTTCACCGGCGCCATCGTGACGCTCGCCTCTCCGATTGCAGAAGTTGACGTGACGCGCGCCACAGGCGGTTTTGAATATACATTTTACAATCTGTTCTTCAGCGGCACAGATGTCGGGCTGGTCACCGAATATATGTGGGACGAGCGCGAGAGCGATGCCCCCCACCCCTTTGGCAATGACATTGGCATTGGGCTTCGCTGGACCGCCAATGACACGCAGTCCACGGCTGTTTTGCTGGGCGGTTTCATCGACCTCGACACCAAGTCGAGCGGCCTTTCGTTAGAAGCGGAGCGCCGCTTGGGCCAAAGCTATAAAGCCATTCTCGAAGCCCGCTTCCAAGATAAAGTCGGCGACAATGACGCGCTGGCCCAAGCCAATGCGGATGAAGACTTCATTCGGTTGCGATTGGCTTATTTCTTCTAATTTCCATCTGGTTTCTCTCGCCAAATGACGTTTTCCTGTTTAGGGTTTTGTCCTAAAGGGAGACTATCTTATGAGTTCAACATCATCTGGGGAAACGGCCCCT